>Ga0099364_10002409_pt1 | contig 29832 bp, 25 predicted proteins | sample TergutTh196P3_FD_73070 | JGI IMG/M metagenome (GOLD analysis project Ga0099364, IMG submission 73070) | Microcerotermes parvus P3 segment gut microbial communities from Pointe-Noire, Republic of the Congo - Th196 P3 | ecosystem: Host-associated > Arthropoda: Insects > Digestive system > Gut ...
GCATTTAAACACCTCATATCAAAAAGATTACTCATAGAATAGCAGATTTCTTTCTCTTGCGAAAGATTGATAATCATAATATTTTTTACTGCGTTAAAGCTCCTCATGTAGTTTTAGCACTGAAATCGGATGTGTTTTTCGCTCGTTTTCAGGCGGCAAGGTCATGTAATCTCCGAACTTAAAGGTCAAATACTCATCGTACTCCGCGACTCCGCACAATAAAACTCCTTCAAACAAAAAATCACTGATGCCGTACGCCCATTTGCGCTTGTAGCCATAATCTTTAGTCGGGGTCGGGAAGGTCAGTATTCGGATCCATTTACTTTCACGCTTGTTGGAATTCTCTATAAACCTGTCGAAACCTCGGTACAACCAAGCAGCCGGGATTTTGCGCAACAGGAGATACGCAATGCGTTCCCAACCTTTCGCGTTACGCCATCCAACCTCCGACCAAAACGCCTTGCGGTATAAAAAACACTTAAAACAATGCAAGCGCCGCAAAAGCATATTATCGGGCACGTTGTCATAAGGGAATATATCTATGAAAATGCCCTGCTCATAAGACATGTGTTCCTGATTCAGCCGTACAAACTCCGTTCCTTTCCTTCGGAGCTTGCCGTACCCCCAACGGTAGCCCGGAGTGGTTCTGTGGTCTTGAAAATAAAACTTTGACGTATCCAGCTCGGTTTCACACGCGCTCCGGAACTGCTCATATTCCTCACGAAGGAACGCGACGTCGGCGTCGTCGTCCCACGGGATGAATCCGCCGTGACGCACCGCGCCTAGCAATGTTCCAGCGACTATTCGGTAGTTGATTCCGCGCTTTCGGCAAATCCGGTCAACCTCGCATAAAAGCTCAAGCTCATCAAGCTGCACCGCGCGAAGTTCATCGGAGGTCATGGTATAGCCTTTGTTTTTCATAACAATCCCTTGTTTTGCATATCATTGCGGTGACATCCCGTTAAATTTCTTCGCCAAAAGCTTATATTTTTGAAATACCCTGTTCCTTTTTTCATGCTTGATATCATCCCACCACGTTGTAGTATAGTGATGAATCGAGTAAGTATTATCAGTTACATCAAGTATCCCGGTACAGCAGTCCAATGGAGACAATACATCCGAAGGATAAATCGTCATGCCGTTAATTTTCTGCAGAGAATTATTCGGCACAAGCCCCTTAGAATGCAGCAATTCTGTTTGGTAATGCGGGCCCGTTTTTAAATTAAGCGAACCATCTTCATTCAAAAACGAAATTTGATCGTACATTTTCATTTGTTCAAAAATCAACGGGAAACCGGCAACCGCACCGAATCCCGAGCCATTATTAACATATCCCCAATTCTGAATTCCACAGAACGCGTCGTCGCAAAGCAGGTCGTCGATATTTCCGATAAGCTCGACGTCCGTGTCCAGATAGACGCCGCCATATTTATATATAATGTCCAGTCTGGCAAAATCCGGAACAAATCCCCATTTTTTTTGCTTGTACGCTTCGTACATATATTCGTTTTTTTTATAGTCGTAGTTGCTCTCATCCCACCTTACGATTTCATACTCGGGGCAAAATTTTTTCCAGCTTTCCATATATGCGGCAAGGTCGTCACGTATCGGAGTTCCGCCAAACCAACAATAGTTTATGGTTTTGGGAATTCTCAACGGTTCGGTTGAAGCTCTGTTTTTGGGCAGACTATAGGGTTTTATTATATTTTGGACAAGCGAAAGAATGAAGCAAAAGCATTTTTTTAATTCCGGGATCGACTCCAATTGTTCTATGATATCAAAGCAATCTACAGTCGTAATTAATATTACGGGTTCTTTTTTTGCTTGTTTTAGACAAAGCTCTATCGGATATACCGGTTTTTCCACGCCGAAAAATGAAAAGATTTGTTTCGCTTCATCATTATCGGCAATGAAGTCAATTCTGTCAAAAAATGAAATATCTTCGAACATTTCACAAGCTCTATATAACTGTTGCCCTCCCCCAAAACAAATTAGGGTTTTATCATGGGCTAAATCAAGCAAATCGTACATATTCACGTTTTTGTATATCATTGTAGTAGCTCCTTCTCTAATTTCTCCGCCAAAAGCTTATACTTTTGAAGCATCATTTTTATTCTTTCATACTCGATACCATCCCACCACGTTGCGGTATAATGATGAATCGAGTAAGTATTATCGGTTTTGGCAAGTATTCCGGTCAGACAACTGAATGGAGACAGTACGTCCGAGGGATAGACCGTCATCCCCTGAATTTTTTGCAGAGTATTATTAAGCTGAAGCCCCTTCGAACGCAACAATTCTGTTTCATACACCGGGCCCGGTTGAAGGTTAAACGAACCATCTTCATTCAAAAACAAAACCTGATCGTATTTTTTCATTTGTTCTAGGATTAACGGGAAACCGGCAACTGCGCCAAAACCAGAACCATTGTTAACAACCAAATTGTCAGCAAATCCGCAGAACGCGTCGTCGCAAAGCAAGTCGTCGATGTTTCTGATAAGTTCGACATCAGTGTCAAGATAGACGCCACCGTATTTATATATAATGTCCAGTCTGGCAAAATCCGGAACTAACCCCCATATTTTTTTTTTATACATTTCGTACATATGTTCGCTTTTCTTAAAGTCGTAGTTGCTCTCATCCCACCTTACGATTTCATACTCGGGGCAAAATTTTTTCCAGCTTTCCATATATGCCGCAATGTTATCGCGGATTGGAGCTCCGCCAAACCAACAGTAGTGTATGGTTTGGGGGATTCTCAACGGTTCGGTTGAAGCTCTGTTTTTGGGCAGATGATAAGGTATTACATGATCTCGGACAAGTGAAAAGATAAAGCAATAGCAGTTTTGTAATTCCGGCATCGACTCCAATTGTTCAATAATGTCAAAACAATCCACTACAGTAATTAGTATAACAGGTTCTTTTTTCGCTTGTTTTACGCAACGTCCTATCGAATAAACCGGTTTTTTCACACCGGTAAATGAGAAGGCTTGTTTCGATTCATCATTATCGGCAATGAAGTCGATTCTTTCAAAAAATGAAACATCTTCGAACATTTCACAAGCTCTATTTAGCTGTAGTCCCGCTCCAAAGCAAATAAGGGTTTTATCACTCGCGAAATCAAGTAAATCGTACATGTTCATATTTTTGTATTTCATGGCGATTGCAACTATGCTCCCTTTAGTTTATGGATATCAATTATAACAGATGCTCTTTGATACACGTTTCAACGCGACAGCAACCGTTCAGGCGGGATTGCAAACATATTAAAGTCAAAAGAATTGTACATATGTCTATGTTTTTTAAAAAATACTCGGTAATCATATCGCAGTTTTTTGATAAACAATGGAATTTCATATATATCAGAAGCCTTATGGTAGCAGCTTACAGCTAATATTGGCCGAAATTTCAAGATTGTTTTCTCTGCCCCGTGGAGGGCTTCCAACTCCGCGCCCTCTATATCCATTTTAATGAAGCTTGGGGGCGTATCAAATTCCATATCATCAATGCGGCAGCATATAACTTTATCTTTTGATTTGTTATCTATTCGAGAGGCTTCATCGTTTTCAAAAACAAAACCAATTTCCCCGTTAATATTGCCAACGGCTTTCGGAACAGCTCGGATATCCTTATTGGATATGCGCTGAATCCAATTATTTAGGCGTTCGTATAAAATCGGATCCGGTTCAAACATGGTGATATAACGCAAATCTGGAAAATTAAATAGAAATTGTTGAGCGGAATCACCATCGAATGCTCCACAATCCAACACATGGTCTTTTTCATTCAACCAAAATAATTCAGTGGCACAATAACTTGAGGAAGCCGGATATGTCGGCGCGTAAAATTGCGTTTTCCAAACGCGTGAGTAAATATATGAATAATACTGCTCTTTTGAAACTCTATCGCGCAGCATATCTATTACGCAAACTGTTTTTTCTCTATCTATTTCGTTTATGTAAAAAAAGTCGTTATCGTATGCATCAAATGTAGCTATATTAATGATTCTACTGAATCCAGCCGCGCTCAGTGTTTCATTTATTTCCTTAGCGTCTTTCCCGTTAAGGTATGATTTTAACGCCACACCTACAGGAATATCGCCAGCTATCGCAAATAATTCACAACGGGAATATACAGGGATATTATCAACGTAATAAATCCCCTCTTCTGCTTTGCGATCAATAAATGCAAATGGAGAAGCGCCAAATTGTTCCTTTAGCAATGACGCTATCCGAACGCCAATAAAACCCGCTCCATATATGGCAAACCGGCTATTCCTGTCTGTGAAACACGACCATCTTTTTTCGCCTTCGTATTGATCCCACAAATCATACAGGTGTTCCAACTTCATCGCGTAAACAGATTTCATTTATTCATTGTTCCTTTCTGACTAATGCAGGTGTAGGTAACGATATATACTCATGTTTTTTCTATAAAACTTTAGGTAACCTTGAGATATAGGGCCTCCGACCAAATATATCAGATATCTTTTTTTTGTAAATGCTCCGTCCAAGCTTTCATTTTTTCTTTCACAATTTGCTGGATTTCCATCTGAATTTCCGCAAGCCTCTCCATTGACAGATTATATGGTCGTATAAAAAAATTCTCAAGATTTCTATCAGATTCCGCTTCCAAATGCAGCGCGGCTCCAAATTCCCCCGTCCAAAGCGGCGCGGCGTTAAATCCGTCCAAAAACAAGTTATCGCGAACGCATTGCTCAAATAACTTTGTGCCCGGCATTGGTATTGCGGGACTGATCTCAATTCTCGTAGCGTCGATATCGTTAATCAATTCTATCGTTTCTCGCAGAGTTTCTTCCGTATCCTCCGGCATACCGATGATAAAGAATGTCCTTGTAACAATTCCTGCCGCGCGGCACAACCTGAACGCGTTAATGATCCGCTCTCGCGAAATGTTCTTGCCCATTATTGTGTTCCTTATATAATCCGATCCGCTTTCCACCGCCATGGAAAGCATGATGAAACCGGCGCGCCTCATTAAATAAATCACTCCTTCATCAAGTGTTTTCTCAGAGAGCCCACCCATCGCGTTAAAATAAACCTTGATCCCGCTTTCAATTACCATTTCGCAAATTTTTATTACATGTTTACGGTTCAGCAGAAAATTTTCATCCATTATCCTAAAGTAATTAACGCCGTATACATCGTATAAATATTTTATTTCTTCGAATACGCTCTCCGCGCTTCTTGGCCTGTATTTATCACCCATTACTAACTGCACGGAGCAAAAGCTGCAGCGATTGGGACAACTGCGGCTTGTAATCAGCGGTAACCCCACAGGACTGATCTTTATTCCGTCAGGATTCCACCAGTTTTCCGTATCGACCGAATAATCACTAAAGTCAAAAAATTCATACCCGGGACGCGGCAAATCGTCCAAATTTTGTATATAGCATGTTCTGGGTTTAATAACTGTTTCAGCTCCCAAACGCAGGCAAACCCCTTCCATGCCTTCCGTGAGATTAGCGTCTTCCTCATACAAATAACGCAGCAGTTTCGGAAAGTCCACATCCGATTCACCGATCGCTACAGCGTCAATCTCCGGGCAATTGTTTATTATTTCCCTTGCGAACACTGTCGGGTGCATTCCCCCGACAGCGATTTTTACCTCCGGGAATTTTTCTTTTATACGTTTCGTTATTTCGTGAACCGACGGAAATAAACTGAAATACAGGCAATTGACGCCGACAACTGTTTTACCCGGCATTGAATTTATCTCGCTTATTAAATCATCAATTGTTTTTCCCACGCCGGCGGGCGTATTGAAATCAAACATTCTTATGTTGTCGCAAACGCCGGAATCTCGCGCCGCTCCCGCCAGGTATAGCAGAGCCAATGATATGGAGATTCCATACTCATTGGTACTTCTTTTGGGAGGATATACTAATATGAGGTTTTTCATCATTTCTATCTTTCCTCTCTCGCTTAAATTCTCCCAAGATTTTTTATCTGTTATTTCAGCGACCAGCCGATTCAATCGGCTGGTCGAAGTTGTAGTTTCGGGCATCTGCAGGATAGGCTATTGTCTTTTCCTGTACTGTTGTATCTACGCCTCACGGCAATTTATTTCGTGATATGCGTAAGCATTCCCTAATTAGTATCGGAAGTTCACACCCAAATAATAAAGCGGCTGACAAAATTCAAAAATAAGTTCTTTTAATGATAATCTCTGTATGTTAATATATACTCACAAGTTTCGCACATCGCAAATAGTGCTCGCACCTTGAAAAATCAATAGCGACCGGTGAAAAAGAAGCGGCATGGAACCTTTTTACGGGTAAAATTGTATCGTCAAAACAAAACTTCCCCGAGGAGGTCCATGCCATGGCAAGAGTAACACAGACTAACGTTTTTGAGAACGAACTCACCAATAGACGGGTTTTTTCACACATTCGGGCTTGCCGCTATCCTCAAGTGCGTCGGAGCCTACAAGATGAAGGGCGTTCCTGCCGTAAAGCTCTTTCGCGAACTTTTCGCTCTCGTCTTCGAACATCGAAATATGTTTCGTTCTGTTTCATCAAATTTGCAGGAGACGGGCAAGGACACGTTCTACCGTTTCGTCAATTCCTGTCGTATAAACTGGATGCGCTTCACGACGCTACTTGCAGCCAAAATCGTGCATGGCTTCATCAAGCCTTTGACCGACAAGACGAGGTTGAATGTCTTCATCATTGATGACACACCTCATGAGCGCAATCGTTCAAAAAAAGTCGAGCTGTTGAGCCGGAATTTCGACCACTGCGAAAATGTCTACTACCGGGGATTCCGCCTTCTGACGCTCGGTTTCAGTGATGGAAACACGTTCCTGCCTGTAAACTCGTGTCTTCTCGCATCGGATGACAAGAAAAAACGCCTCTGCGAAGCGAATGCCGTAGACAAACGTACCTCTGGCTATAAACAGAGGCGTCTTGCGCAGTCGGGCGCTCCAAGCGTCATGATGGAGATGATCCGCCAGGCGATGGATGCGGGACTTCGCGCCTCATACGTGCTCTTCGATTCGTGGTTTTCGTTCCCCTGCCATATCCTGAAACTCAAGGCACAGAAGCTGGATGTTATAGCGCGCGTCAAGAAGACATCGAAGATACATTACCGGTACGACAAAGAAATGCTCAGTGCGCCGGAGATTTACAAATCCGATGGATACCGAACGCGCAAAAGAGTTTCTTCGGATTCGCCGGTTATTGATTTGTCAAGGTGCGAGCACTACTTTTTATGTGCGAAACTTGAGTATATTTAATAATAAAGTTATCTTCATTTAATATGTTAACATGAGGGACGTATTATGCCTACTTATGAATACTTTGACGAAATAATCCTCGGTAAAAAACTTATCTTATTTGGGGCTGGGCAATTTGCCATAGACACCATAAATTCGCATTTGCATCGGTACGAAATCGCTTATATTTGCGATAATGACAAAAAGAAATGGAATACTGAAATGACAGGCATTCCTGTGTGTTCGCCTTCGAAATTATTGGAAGAAGATAACCGAAATGTAATTGTATTGATAACAACCATGTTTCGAAACGAAATCACGATATGGCTTGTGAAGCATGGTATTCCATATATTGATATTAATATATTTGAGCGCCCTTGCGAGGGCAATATTGTGTATGATGCGAAGCAGTATTTATTTGAAAGGTGCAGTAACAGAAAACTGCTGATTTTTGGAACGGGTATTGAAGCTCAAAAAATGAGCAGGTTATGCTCGATGTATAATATGAACGTGGAATATTTTCTTGAGAATGAATCTGCCGATACTGTCTTTGAAGACAAAAACGTAAAGGCTTATTTTGATTTAGTCTACGAAGAACCGGACGGTTTTTTTATCATTGTCGCTAACGAAAAAGAGAGCTATGGGATTTCAAGGCAAAAATTTTTACAATTAGGCTTAATTGAAGACATTGACTTCTCCTATTATAAATCTGTCCCATTTCTTGAAGAAACTCTTTGTTATGATGTCACATTATCATCCAATAGAATAAGAGACAAAATTGAAGGTTTTGAGCTTTTTGGTGATCTTTATAATTCGGAGGCGTTAAAAATTGTAGCGTTGGGCGGTTCAACAACTGAAAGTACCCTTTCTTACATAAAAGGCTGGCCACAGTACTTAACAAATCTTTGTTATGAAAATGGATATTCTGTAATAATGTATTGTGGGGGTATCGCTGCACATTCATCCTCGCAAGAACTTTTGAAACTGATACGAGATGTGCTTCCTTTAAAACCGGATGTTGTTTTGTCATATAATGGCTTTACTGATTTGTGGTCATATCCTCAAAACTTTCCTTATCAGCCGGAAAGAGAAAAAAGACCGTTCATTACTGAGTTTCAAGTGCAATACATGAATAAAATTCTGCAAAACTACCCAAAAGAAAAACGTAATGTATGTTATGGTCTTCAAAATGATAAAACAGCATCAGAATTTTGGCTGGACAACATGAAAATTATGCATGCTATTGCTAAAGAGTTTAATATACTGTTTTTGTCATTTTTACAGCCTTTTTATTATATTGGAGGATACAAACCAACCGATTCCCAAAAAATAATATTCGACAGAAGTGGTTGGGATGGCAGTATATTACCTCTAATCCACTCAAAAGAACATCTTGATTCTATGATAAGTGAAAGCCTTAAAATGATGAAAAACATAAAAAACATTGATTACATCACTGATTTGACCCATATATTCTCCGGACATGCGAATATTTACCGGGACGTTGTCCATGTAACGGAACGCGGCAACGAAATTATTGCTGAAAATATATATAGGGTGTTGGTAAAACATTTACAGGAAAAAAATAGCGATCTATATGAAAAGCCTACTAAAAAAGAAGTTCAAGAAAGTGTAAATATTTTTGATGGTACCCTTGAGATGCAAATGCGAAAAAAAAACGTACCTGAGATACAGGACGACGACGGATTGAGCGACGAGCAAAACGCGGAATTCAGAAAATACTTGGAGTACCTTAAAAATGAACGATATGACGCACGCGGTAATATCGGCGCTATCGTAATGAACTGCAACCCATTCACAAATGGACACAGGTATCTTGTGGAGCGAGCATCATCGGGAATGGATTTTCTCTATGTCTTTGTCGTCGAGGAGGACAAATCGTTCTTCCCCTTCGCCGACAGATTCAAACTCGTATCGGAGGGTTTGGCCGATCTCAAAAACGTGCGAGTGCTGCGCAGCGGAAAGTTTATCATTTCGACCATCACGTTTCCCAGCTATTTCTCAAAGGACAGCGTGAAGGAAGTTGCGGTCGACACGTCACTTGATTTGAGATTATTCGGCAAGTATATTGCACCGGCACTTGGAATAGGGACGCGCTTTGCCGGTAGCGAACCCACGGACATGGTTACTTCTCAGTACAATAAAGCTATGAGGGAGACGCTGCTTCAGTACGGCGTTAAGTTCGTGGAATTCGAACGAATTACGGCAAACGACACGGTTATAAGCGCGTCAAACGTCCGTGCGCTGTTGGAAAAACGGGATTTGGACGGAATTAGAAACCTTGTGCCGGATGTCACATATAAATACTTACTCAAACTTTCCCCTATGGAGGTTCGCTGATTTTACATGTGCTCACGACTGGTTTTGAAAATTGTTTTGCTTGAGATGTTTACGCTTAGTATAGCCGCAATGTACGCAAAAATTCGTCATCATTTTTTGCGGTCGTACAGATTAGCTATTTTCATATGAAAGGGAAATATAGTATGTCATCTACAAATTATACGAAAATCCAAAACATTACCCCTGAATTTCTTTCAATAATCAAGCTTCCTAATGAAAAAGGCAAAAAAATAAATTATCTTATGGTATTGCCTGTAATGGCACCTGACCACAATTGCCAATATAGTTTCCCGATTGGTTTTGCTTCAGTATGTTCGGCATTAAAATCTTCGGGGCGCAAAGTGTTTACGCTCAATCTGAACTATAAATTAGATCCGGTAAAACTGCTGAGACATTCGATCATAACAAATAACATAGACGTTGTTCTAACAGGCGGTTTCGGTGGTTCATTTTGGAATTTAAAAATGATAATCGACGAAGCAAAAAAAATAAAAACGGATATTATCACAGTCGTTGGCGGAGGAATCATTACCGCCGACCCGGAAGTGGCCATGGAGGCTTTGGAAAACGCTGATTATGGCGTGATTGGCGAGGGTGAAATCACAGTTAATTCTTTGGCATATGCGTTGGAAACTAAAAGCGACGCAGCCGATATTGACGGAGTCATCTGCTTCAGAAATGGCGAATGGTTGAGCCGTGAAAATTTTCCTTATGTACTCAACCTTGGTGTTCTGCCGTTTCCGGATTTTGTGGGACTTGAATTTGGCCAAATGCTGGAAAAGCCTTTACTAGGGGTACAAAATTTTTTTCCTAGAGCTAAAGATATTCAAAAAAATTATATTGCTTTTATGGAAATAAGTCGTTCCTGTCCAAATAGATGCACTTTCTGTTTTCATTCGTCCGGCGAAAAATTCAGGCAAATGTCGATGGATACGATTTTTAAATTATTGGATTGGCTGATTTATCTATATCCAATTGATATTCTATGGCCGACAACAGAAGTATCTTTTGCCGACCATCGATTTGCGATAGAATTTTCCCGCCGTATTCAGCCTTATAATGTAAAGTGGTTAATGGACACGCGCCCCGATATGGTTTCAAAAAAAATGCTGACAGCCGCTAAAGAAAGCGGGTGTGTTTATATTTTTATTGGGATTGAGAGCGCGGATAACATAATATTGAAAAGCATGCAAAAAAATATTACGATTGAGGAAGTGGAGAGGGCGTGTTACCTTGCAGACAAAGTCGGAATAATGATGGAAGGAAACATTATGTTCGGTGATTTGGAGGAAACCATGGAAACTTTCTATAACAGTGTTAAATGGGGGCAAGCTCATAGAAAGTGGATAAGCAGCTTTAGATATATTCATATTTACCCAGGAACGCACCTATATAAAGTCGCTTGCGAGAAGGGAATTATCAAAGACCGCGTTCAATATTTAAAGGACGGATTTCCACTAGTAAATGTTTCAAAATTGACCGACGATGAATATAACACACTGCCGGTATATATTAGTATTTTTAGGCTGGAAAACAAATTGGAAGAGGCAAAAATCGAGCCGCAGAGCGATTTTACCGTGAATGTCATGGGGCGGTGCCCTCATTGCGCGAAAGAAATTCATTACTACCATTTCGAGTGTGTATTCAACATCGCGCCGCAAAGATGCCCGATATGCAGGGAACATGTTATCGCGAACCCAATTGAATACTGTGATTCCGCAAAACTAAATAAAAACGCCGAGGTCCTGCTCAAAGGGCCGGGCGCGATCTGGGCGGTAAATACCTACAATTTTTATTGGCTGCTCAAGTTTATGCCGGTTTTGAGAGCGGACAATGTCAAATTCATCAATAAAGACGAAATAATAATTCCTGAGAACGGTCGTTCTGTTAAAACACTCGACGGCAAAGAAATCTTCACCCCGGATATTATCGACCATGAGCGCATCGATACGATCATCGTACCCAACCGCCCGAAAGTGTTCAACGAGATAAAACGACAGTGCGCGGCGAAATTTCCTCATGTGAAACAAATCGTGCATATTACGGAGTTATTATAGGCGACGCCAAGTTTCAGGCCGGCGGAATATCAAGCTTGCGACGGCTTTTATTATCTCCGCACAGTCCCGTCACTCCCCGCGCCGAAGCGCATAAAGTCAAGGCGCCTTTCCCCTGGCGTGATAACCAGGGCGTTCCACAGTTCCTGTGAGGCTGTGCCGAGCCGGCGCTCGGGCGTATACGAATCCTCCGGCTTATATTCGGTGAAATATTCCGTCTTTGAACATCCGAGGGATACTATCGGGAAAGACAGGCCGTCATAGACCTGGTCGGCGTGATTGTGCCCGTTTATATAAGCGAGTACCTTTCCGGGGCGGGATTTGGTGTTGAACTCTTCGAGAATATCGGCGAGTTCATCACCGTTTCGGACGCTTTTGGCCCAATATTGCAGCTTTACGAGCGGCGTCAGGTGGCTGAACGCCAGGATATCGTACTCGTCCGGCGTGTTTATGAGCGTATTTTTCAACCACCGCAGGCAATCGGGCGCAAACCCGTATCGGAACTCCTGCGTATAATCGAAGGAATGCAAAAAGACAAACCGAATCCGATGCTCGTGAAAGTCGCGATAATACCACGGCTCTCCCGGTTCCCTCACGGTATGGCCATCGGAATGCGCGAGATAAAGAGCGCACTGCTCACCCATAGAGAAGGGCTCGGTATTGTTCTTGAAATAATTCGTGTCATGATTACCTATCGTGATGTACAGCGGAACGCCGAGCGAATAGAAATCATCGGTGATTTTGCGCACATATTGCCGCGTCGCCTCAGCGGTTATCATTCCGTCAGTCATGTCGCCAAGGTGGATTACGCCGTCAAACCCCGCTTTTTCGTGAACGGCTTTGAGCGACGCCAGCGTGTCGTCCCATGTGCCGTTTATGGTGTAATGCGTATCGGTGAGCAGGGCAAATAAGAGGGAATCCCCGGTTCTTATTTTTTCGATTTTACGCAGGAGGTTTTCGCATTCGCCGGTTATGAAAGGTTTTACCGGCTCTGCCGCGGAGTCTGCCGGCGTATCCCGCATAAACGATATGATCTCGTTTATTCTCCCGGCTTCTTCGGCATCAAAATCCTTGCCGTCACTTCGCTTAAAGCAAAGGCGGAAATAACAGAGATTCGTAAAAACATAGTCCTCCTGCCCGTATGTATCGCCTGAGAGATCGCCGTTGTATTTCGTCCAGCTCTGGTTTGGCTGATATGAATAAGTATATATATACGTATCGTCAATTTCGGGGGCGTATGTCGCGACATTAAAGAGATATTTCGTATCGAGCAGGCGCAGTCTGTCTCCCGGCGACGCTTTATAAAAAAATACAGTCGACATCCGGTCGGGCACGCCAAGGTCCTCAAGCCCTGTCGACGCCCTTATCGTCATGCCCCCCCGAGCCGTGAATTCGAGCATTCCAACGCCTCCTTTATCACCTGCCACATATCGATATATCTGTACGTCCCGAGCCGCCCGCCGAATATTACGTTCTTCTCCTTCTCGGCCAGCGCGCGGTATCTCTCGTAAATCGCCGCGTTATTATCGTCGTTGACGGGATAAAACGGCTCGTCCCCTCGTTTCCATTCCTCCGGATATTCCCACGTTATCACTGTCTTTTCCTGCGTGCCGAACTCTAAATGCTTGTGCTCTATGATACGCGTGTATGGCACGTCCGAGGATGTATAATTGACGACTGCGTTTCCCTGAAAATTGGGCGTGTCCAAAACTTCGGTCTCAAATGACAGGCTCCTGTATTCCAACTCACCGAAGCGATAGCCGTAAAACTCGTCTATCATGCCCGTGTAAACGATGGTGGAGGCGGCGTTTTTGTATCCCTGTTCGTCGCTGAAAAAATCCGCTCCCAATTTCACCTCGCACTTTTCCAGCATTTTTTCGATGATCTGAGTATAGCCCCCTACCGGCATCCCCTGAAACCTGCCGGTGAAGTAATTGTTGTCAAATGTAAATCTCACGGGCAGTCTTTTGATAATGAACGCCGGCAGTTCGGCGCACTTCCTGCCCCACTGCTTTTCAGTGTATCCCTTTATCAGCTTCTCATAAATATCGGTCCCGACGAGGGAAATCGCTTGCTCCTCCAGGTTTTTCGGCTCGGTGATCCCTGCCCGCTGCCGTTCGATTATTTCCCGCGCGGCGTCGGGCGTTGTCACACCCCACAGCTTGTTGAACGTGTTCATATTAAAAGGCAGATTGTAAAGTTCGCCTTTGTAATTGGCAATCGGCGAGTTGGTGTATCTGTTAAATTCGGCGAAGCGGTTTATATATTCCCAAATTTCCTTGTCGTCGGTATGGAAAATATGCGCGCCGTATTTATGTACGACAATGTCGGCGACGCGTTCGCAGTACACGTTACCGCCGATATGATTTCTCTTGTCAATGACAAGGCAGCGTTTGCCTTTTTGGGCGGCTTCGTACGCGAACACCGCTCCGAACAGTCCCGCGCCGACGATTAGGTAGTCATACATGGATGCTCCTTATAGTAGCCACATCACCGAGGAAATCTAGCGTCGTACAGCAAATCATTGATTTCCTTATTATAAAATACCTTCGCGCCGCTTCTTTCCAATTCGCCGCTCATCTCATCTATTATTGATTGAGTAGTTGGAAATACAATCACCATGTCATTTTTATCAAGTGAAGTAAAATCCGGTTTTTTAACCGCTACTCCGTCCCCTGCCTTATCCCATAACTCTGTCGGCTGCCAAACTGATCCTTCCAACGCCGGGAGCCTCTTTGCCGCCGCTCTGCCTAAAGCGCCATAACCGATTATGCGCGCCGGTGGAACAGGTAACATCTCACATAATGCCAATTCAACCGTTTGGCAAATTTTTTTGAGATTATTCCGCGCCTCATCGTAAGATATCGGCGGGGTTACAGGAAGAAGGTTATTAACATACGCCAAAAACTCCCGTAATATTATTTCCGTCATTTCCTTACCGCCCCGCGTCCATAATGAAATCAAAAGCAATATTTTTAAAGTGTAAAATGAGGAGAGGGCCTTTAAATGTTTTTTCTTGTATTTATCCAAAATATTTTCAGGCATTCGGTCCAACATTAACAATACAACGCGGTGATATTCGCGCCAATATTTGTTTTTCTTTTCAAATTCTCTATCCTGGGACAATCCGCCTACGTCGCAGCTATAATAATACAAAGGGAAATTAAAATGTTTCATTTTTCCGCCATAAATTGTGAGTGGGATTAAAAACGACGGCTCATATGAGCCACGAGTATCAGCATAAAAAGTCTCCACCAGACGGCATTTTTCTATGTAACTTTTCCTCACCATAAATGCCCACGCAGCCTTGCTGAGGTCATTGCATAAAAAGAATTCAGGAGAATAGGTTTCTTCAGGCCATAAATGAGGCGTGAATGAGTTCTTATGTTTTATACCGTTTTCGTATTTTATTTCAATATAGTCGCAGCTGCAATAATCATATTCGTCATGCTCCTCAAGCCACTTTGCCATGGTCGAGGCATATTGGGGATCCAACTCATCATCAGCGTCTATCAGGCATACATATTTCCCGCCTACGCGTTCCAGTCCCGCCTTCACAGCGGTACAGGCGCCCTTGTTTTCCTGATCTATAATAACGGCCTCATAGCCTCGCGCAAAAAACTTCGGTTCGTATGCCGCAATGATTTCGCGAGTTCCGTCGGTGGAGCCGTCGTTTACAAGTATGATCTCTACGTCGTCCCATTCTTGCGCGATAATGCTGTCGAGCGTTGCGCCGATGTAGTTTGCCTTGTTATAACATGGAATGACTATGCTCACTTTGCCTTGCATTTTCCTACCCTCCATAATTAAATGTTCCGCGTTAGATTCTCCTATTCGCCTGTCTTTGGGAACTTCGCGGGAAAGTACTACTCTACGCTTTGGAGCCTGTTCAACTCTCCAATCAAGCAGTTCCTCCAACGTGTAAACCGGCATACGCAGCCGCTCCTGCAGATCCTTCGCAATACCCTCGCCGCCCTGTATGCTTACTATAACCACATCGGCGGCTGCCTTAGACAGTGAAGTTTCAATAGATTTGCCATGTTCAAATCGTTGATCAAGCAACGCTGCAATTTCTATGTTATTTTTGGTCAGAATATCGAGCAAAGTTTGGCCGCGAATGTCAAAACCATAAATCGCCGGCTTCTTGAAGCCAAGGCTGTCCAATATATTAACTACAGGATAGAACTTCCAATACCGGCGTGTAGCGGCCGCACGCTCATAAATGAGTTTCTTCGAGTGTTCCGTCATTATCTCAAGCCGGCATGTTTTGCCCCCGAAGACCTCGGTAAATATTTTCACATCGGCAAGCTCCGACAGTTCTTCCCAACACCCGGCAAGGCCATAGCGCGTTTTCAACCGCTCAAGCCATTCTTCCGTTCGCGGGTCCTCTACAAACACAGGGGAAAATTTTAATGCCAGTATTGCCCGAGCGACGGCCACATCCGGCGAAACATCGTCCCAGTAGTATTCCTGATCGAAAAAAATCAGCTCGTCTTTTTCCACGTCAAAGAAACAATTTGCCGGTACTAGCTCCCAAAAGCATTTACCTGTCGCCGCCGCTTTCAATATAACCTCGCGTATGCGGTCAAAATGAAAAAACATCTCGTTTTCGTCAAAAGTGCCGTTTATCAGTTTTTTTGCCCAGTAATCCCAAATTGTCGGAAATTCAAGCCTCGGCATTATGATTGTTTCCCCTTCGTGCTTTATCGGGATAATATTTATGCCCAAGCCTGCAAGCTCCTCATGGTTTCTGAGTATATTCGCCATAGTCGCCTTACCGTCAGGGTGCAGCGCGATTTTCAAAACCTTGCCGTCGGAGCGAAGCGTGGTCGCGAATCGTTTTGCCGGCTCCCTGTATGCTGTTACCGCGGCATAATCCACAACGCATGGTTCGTCTCGCCCGCATACTCGCGCCTCGACAAGATACGCGCCGCACATAAACTCAAACGCGCCGCCGCGTATTGCCTCGCGGTACAACCCAATTTCGTCGAACTGTAACTCGGGGTCGTCAGTAATATACGGTCTAAAGCGCTGATTCAGATATTCGTCCGGAAGATAGCTTTCGGAGTACACCTCCCGGGTGAACCAATGATCGGTGAGCGGGTAATACCATTTCTGCCCATCAAAACCGGCAAGTTTCAGCCGCAGCGAAAGTTCCGCTTTACAGACGCCGGCGCCATAGCCAAAGAACGAATCATACGGCATCCCGGTTACGGGACTGCGCTTTCCGCTCCAATAGCGCAAGGCAAAAGGGTTTTCGTAAGCCAGCAGAAGCCGTCCGTGGGGGGCTGATATTTTTTTAAAATTACTGAGCGCTTCCACGCTGAAATCTTCCGGGTCTAAAACTACTACGTAATCGAAACTCTCATCTCCCATAGCTGCGTCTGACGAGACGCGAGCACATTGCCGGCGCAGCAAATCAGTCAAAACTCCGCCGCTCAAATCAAGCGCGCTCGCGCCATGCTCAAAGGGATACCAGCAGAGGACGGATCCTTTCCACGGAGAGTTCTCATAGTATTGTTTCAATTTCTTATTTAGCATATAACGTAATCACTCCATGCTGACATGTCATACCGCGTAAAGGACCGTATCGTGCGCTAAATTGCCGGTTTCCCTTATACAATTATGGTGCCTTATATAAAAACTGTAATCCGGCGCCAGATCGTAAAGAAATGCCGGAATTTCGATAATGTCCTCGGGATTATGGTATATGCAAACCGCAAGTTTCGGCCTGTGTCGCAGGATTGTGTTTTTCGCGCCCTTCAGCGCTTCAAGTTCCGCCCCTTCTATATCCATTTTGATAAACGTAACCCGCTCATCGCCAATCACCCGGTCAATAGTTGTCGTCTCTATGATGGATTCGCTGGAATCCATAATTCGAGCGCCTTCCGGCCCGGTTCCATATTCCGATATGAATGATTTTGCGCCATCGGAACTCCATGCCCCTTTGGGGATAATTTGCGCTCCGCGTATTCCCCATTTTCGAATATCCTCCAACGTTTTTTGATAATTGAGGGGATGCGGCTCAAATCCATAAATTTTGCCGTATCCGCCACTGCAAAAATCGCTGAATTCCCTGATTGTATCACCATTATAGCAACCTGCGTCGACATAAATCTCGTTATCCGCCGGCTCAAAAAACTCCTGCCCAAAATAGGATGCCCGATAAACATAATTTGTAAAATTATACTGTCCTTCGATAATGAAAATATTGTCGCTTGAAAAACCGTTCGTGATTAAAAAATCGCTGTTCGTTTTTTGCCAATTCGCGTTTGACATTACTATGGCACATTTTTTATATTCCGCGACGGATATGATTTCATCAGGGGAAATGACCGGCAGGCCAAAGTAACCACCGTTCGTTTGCCACTTTTGATATCCAATATCGCAAAACGCCCGAACGTTGATATTTTTATCTTTAAGCAGCGAAAAGCAATATTCGGACATACCGCCGACGCTGTAAATTATCGCGCCTGAATCGTATTCCTCCGCGTGATCCAATAAATAACGAATATTTCGGATGGTTTTTGCCGGATGAAACAGCCTGTTCGCACTTTCGGTCATCTCGTACAGATATTTTCTATCGCCCGTAAAAAGATAATTGATGCGATAACGAAAAATAAGCCGCGATTCCTCATCCTCAAGCTGATTATAAAAACTTCGTATTTTTTTGTAATCCATATTTCTCCAACTCTTCTCTCGCAACATCTATATTGTTGGTAAATACCGCGTCCACGCCAAGATCAAACGCGAATCGGAGGTCTTCGGGGGAGTTTATCGTATATGCCCGCACCTTTATCCCGCGCCTGTGGCAGTCTTCGACCAAACCGGGATAGCGGAGCTGTCGCGCGTCGGGATGCAGGGCCTCCGCCCCGGTCTTCTCGCACTCTTCTCCCGTTGCGAATATTCCGCCGCCGCACAGCAGCGCGGTTCTGGCCGATGGCTCAAACCGTTTGACCGTTTGCACCGACCAGTGGTTGAATGAAGACCATACTATCCTGTCCGACATCCCGAACGCGCCGGCCAATTGCAGCGCTTTTAACTCTATTCCTTCATAAAAGAAAACGCCAGTTTTCAACTCGACGTTTATTTCCAGCCCGGTCTGCCCCAGAAGCTCAAATACTTCGGCAAGCGTTGGCGCTTCCATAAATTCAGGCAAGGTCAAACGACGCTTGTTAAAATTGAATTTTTTAAGCTCCGACAGCGTGTAATCCTTCACATATCCTTGCCCATTGCTGAGACGATCGATTTTTTCGTCGTGAATGACGACGATCTCGCCGTCCCTTGTGAGCTGGATATCCAGCTCCACGCCGTCGGCGCCTTTATCGGCCGCTATTTGAAAACTTGAAAGAGTATTTTCGGGCGCAAAGTCATACGCCCCGCGATGTCCCCAGATCTCGGTCATGTCCGCGCCTGCTTCAAAAACTCTATTTTCGCCTGGAGTATTTTAAAAATTTCTCAATAACCCTGCTCATAAAAATCGAATCCTCTCTGGAAAATTTGGAGTTATTGTACGCCGGGTCGGTAATGTTGCGGACAAAATCGGCAAGCTCGAAACGAAGTCCGAATCCCGGGAAGGGCGCGGAAAAAGTCTCGTTATCCTCGGGCATCTCATAACAGACCTCAAAAGATTTAAGCAGCCACCAAGGGGATTTGACCAGGATATAACCGTTGGTTCCCGAAATCAAAAGCTGACCCTCGCTTTTGACGCCTATGCCTGCTTTAGCGGTCGCTATGGCCTTTTCGTATTTAAACCGCGCCTTGGTATAAATATCGCAGCCGTTTGGCGCCGGAAAACTTTCAAATTCAAGCTCTTTATAATCACTGCCGAGCAGCTTGACAATGGGAAGCATCGAATAGCTCGCAAGCTCGGTAAAACCGCCGCCCACGATCGGGTCGTATTCCCTCGCTCCCGGCGCGTAACGTATCAGCTTCGTAAAAGTTGATTCCACGTCATATATAGCGCCGATCCTTCCGCCGCGGGCTATGGCGAGAAGATTGATAAAGCCGGGAGCATAAGCGGTTTTTACGGCTTCCATCAAAACAACTTTTTCCTCGCTCGCTATGTCAAAGAGCTCCCGCGCCTCAATCTCGGATAAAACCATCGGTTTTTCGCACAGCACATGCCTTCCGGAAATCATCGCCCTTCGCGCGTAATCATAATGCGTTTCGTGAGGCGTCGCGATGTACACCGCGTCAACTCTCTCAAGAAACGCCTCGTAATTCGTGTAATTATAAGAAAGTCCGAATTTTTCGCCAAATTGCTTCGCGCTTTCAAAACGAGGATTGTATACGCTTTCCGCCTCGACGCCGCTGACAAACTTAGTTTCCTCCATAAAACGCCCCGCTATGCGTCCCGTGCCGACTATCCCAAGCTTGACCGTACCCAGCCGTTCATGTCGCGCCAAGGTGCTTGACACGTCTTTCGTGCGCTCCAAATATACGACCTCGCAAAATTCGCTCAGATAATCAAATTTTCCGCGCCAATCGGAGCCGATCGCAAAAACACTGACGCCGTATTTTTGTATATCCTCTATCTTCTGCCCCTCATGATCCTCTATGATTATTTCGTCGGCGAGACCGGTCTGCCGAACATTGTCAATCCTGCGCATCAGAGAATCGACGACGTTCATTTTCCCCCTGAAAACATCATACTGCTCGGTGGTCACGCCCACTATGAGCATATCTCCCAACTCTCCGGCACGTTTTAGGAGCTTATAATGCCCCTCATGAAAAAGGTCGAAAGAACCGTACGTTATTACTTTTTTCATTTTTACTCTTAACTCTCTCCTTGACGCCGTCAATACATGTTGTGGTATGTGTCAAAAACGTACCGGAATCAAACCCACCTAAATCCAATATCGGAAGTTAGCGCCCTGACAATTAAGCCGCGCTTAAATTCTTATTCCAATTTCAAATCAATATGCTTCCTGTGTATTGCTCCGCAAGGTCTTTATGTTTCGCTAAAAATTCTTCTTTTTCCAGGCGGTATTCGATTAGGATTTCGTCGGTGTTGATTTGGGAAGGGTCGGTGGCTTTGGTGTATGTTATTTTGCCGTCGGCGGCGGATTTTGTGAGGGGGTATTCGGCGATTTTTTGAACGCCCAGGCGTTTTACGTTTAGCATCGTAACGATGTTTTTTTTGAAAATCGTGATTTCGCATCCGGAGCATCCGAGAAGGATGAAACACATCGCGGCCCGTTCGTAAAAATTTCGCAAGAATAAAGCCGGGTGTCCGTCCCTTTCCCATTTCATGCTTGCGTCCGAAGAAAATACTCCGCCGTCGCGCAACGTGAAGCCGTCCTGCCCGACGACGCGGCCTTCGAGCGTCTCCACGAGAAACAGCATTTTTTTGTCGTTGCCCAGCACCGAATTTTCGAGCCAGGACCTTTTGTTCTCCGGGGTGACGTCAAACTGCGTCATGAAGTTCTCTTTATAACGCGTATGAGCGCGAGCCATCGCCTCTATCAGCGCGTCGTCACGCAGGAGAGATTCATCGAAGCCGCGCAGGCAGCCGATGACGTTCAAGTTTTCGTCCCGTATCGGAAACCTCATGCCGTCTCCGCCTGGAATGCCCTTCATCTTCCTTATGATTAGTGCGGCGCGCTCCATATCCATCTTAATATCACCCCAATAAGTTCACAATTACTCCGGCGCAGGCGTTAAGTTTAAGGGGAACACAAAAAAAGATCATTTTGAAAATTTTAGTTTTTGCTCTAATCCTTTCATAGGAATGTATAAACGCAGAGGCATGTCTTTAAGGCCTAGAAAATCGTATTTTTGGTAGAAATGTTTGGCTTTCTCATCTTTCGCGTCAACAATGACGGCAAAAGAAGCAATCTCTTTGCTTATAGCGAGCGCTTTATTCAGTGCGTGAAAAAGAAGTTCCTCCCCGTATCCTTGCCCTCTAAAACGCCTATCTACAGCCAGCCGTCCTAAGAGCGTACAGGCTATTTTTCTTTTTGGAGGCAGCCTTTTACTCGCTTGCTCCGGCAATTCTTCAACCGCCAGAGAATATTGCGATATGGCGTAGTAACCGACAATACGCCCGTTCTCGTCACCCAAAACAAAAATGGAAGACAGGTTACGCTTCACATCCTGGCTCGCCTGAGTTTTCAGGTATTCATCAAGTTCGTGAACGCCGGACTCAAAATTTACTTTGTCGTGATTCGTGTTTAACTTATCCCAAAATAATTGCAAAGCTTATGTCCTGTCAACGATATTTAATGAGTCATGCCTATTTTTTAAGTCAAGTAAGGCCTCCGACGGTTCAAAATCCCTCTCCAATGCTTCAAGAAACATCTTGCTGTCTCTGGCGCTTAACACTATTGGAGCGATTTTGCTCATGGTTGTAAAACGCTCTTTAATTACCTCTTCGCTTTTCTCTCGAAGAGCGGAAAGCATAAAAGCGGCCCGCGTCTGATTGGAGCATTTCGCTGCATAGTCTACTGCTGCCTTGGTGTAATCGTCCATTCTGATCGTGGTCTTGGCGCTATTCGTAATCATGTGCAACCCCTCCTTTATAAATGAAGGTATCATTTTGCCACCTGTGTGTCAAGCGAATAACATCACCCCATCACCCCGGTAAATTCACTACGGCTCCGGCGCAGGCAAGCGCGCCGCGCTTATTCACCAAGCCGCTCAGAGTTTTGTTATCGGGGGCGAAATCGAGCGCGGTTTTAATCGAATTCAACCCGACGTCATGCCAGCAACCGAGGTCGAACGCGGCTCCGATATTTTTCAGATATTCGCCAAGCCCGCGTTGATTATCCGCGACGGTGAAAACGGCGGTTTTTTTCTCCATTGCGAGAGCTTCGTAAGCGGTTACGCTCGCGCTGCAAATTACGCGCCCCGCGCCGGCGAGCAGCGACGGGAAATCCGCCGGCGACACGACGACCTCGACGTCGTCCCGCCCGCGAGAGGCCGCCAGCGTCTCGTCCCTGCGGCGCGCGGGGACCAGTGAACCGAGCGCGATGACCAGTTTGCCTGTGTCCTCCGGCCACATACCGGCAATTTTTGCCGCGCTTCCGGCGACGTCGGCCGCCCCGGGGACGAACAGGGCGTAATTTCCCGGCGTCGGCTCCATATCCCAGTATTCGCGCCTCAAGAGCGCGTAGTCGGGGCCGATCAGATATTCACATTCTTCGCTGCCATAGAAATCGCGTTTCGACATGACGCCGTAATTGATTACAATCCGCGCGAAACGTTCGGCTCCCCTGTCGTGCAGGTCGTCTATTACGACAAGCCGCGACCGCGAGGACGCGAATTTGTAAAACTCCTCCCCTGCCGTATAACTGTCTATTATGGAAAAATCGGCGCTGTCCAGCAGAGAGGAAATATCACAGGCGAATGGATCGTTAAAGAAAAGAGCGCCCGTTATTCCAAGGGACGCGACTTGCGGTTCGGCGTCGTTGTTTAACGCCCAAAGTGATTCTGCGCCGTGTTCACGCAACGCCTGAGATAACGCAAAGCACCGTGACAAATGCCCTCCGCCGGTTTCAGGCCCGGCGTGCGTCACGAACAGGACTTTCATTTATTCTTCGACGTATATTTTACGTCCGACAACTTCGCGAAATGTTTGTCTTGCGTCCATATCAGTGCGTTTCGTTTTTTTGCAGTCGCATAAATAATACTATCAGCTATTGGGAGTTCATAAATTACACCGATTTTTGCAGCATCTAACGCAATGTCCGCGTCAAGATCAACTATATTTCCCTTTCGCATGGCTGATATTGCCGACCAGGCTATGCCTTCATCTCTTTCCCTCAGTAATTTCTTAAAAACCTCTGTCAGACAAAGTGAAGGAACAACGAGGTTTTCAATATCTTCTATCGCTGGGGCGAAAAAATCAGCATTGCTATCGTCTGCAAAATACTCAAGCCATCCGCATGAATCGACGAGATTTTCGCTCATAATCTATCATCATCACGCTCAACGACAGTGTCTATACCCTTCGCTATGCCTCTGAAGGATCTCATTTGCTTTACGGGAGTCAATTCTATCCGTCCGTCATATGCAGTCATTTCCAATTTTTCACCCGAACGAAACCCGAAAAGCTCACAGGTTTTCTGCGGAATCGCAATCTGAAAATCAGAAGAAAGAGTGACTATTTCCGTAGAGCGCATAGTTAAACCACCTCTTGGAATATATTACACTGCTTGTTGCCGCAGTCAAGGATTATTCGGCGCGTCACCATAAAAAGCGGCAGCGCGCCATAACATAAGGAGCCTGCCGCCAACTCCTTTCATTCCAACATATCCATTGTGATCCACGAATCCGCGGGGATGTCGCGCGAAGCTCTTCTGCCGGCTACCCAATCCATATATTTCGGCCTTATTCCATGGCCGGGGCGTTTGCTTATCAGCATGGATTCGTCTATGCGTTCGCCGCGCTTTATGTCGGCGCGCGCGTGAATACTTCGTCTGGCGTATCCGTAACCGAACAGTTCCTCTTTCGACGGGCCTCGCTTCATGCCGTCGCCCATCGCCGACTCGACCTCGCGAATCTGGCGCACCATCTCGCGGAGTTCGTCCGGCTCTATGGCGAAGGAGTGATCGGGGCCCCGCGTCGTCCTGTCCAATGTGAAATGCTTTTCGATCACGCTCGCCCCGAGAGCCGCCGCCGCGACGGATATGTGGATGCCGAGGGTGTGATCGGAGAAGCCGACCGGCACCCCGAACGCGCGCCTCATCGTCTCCATGGCGCGAAGGTTCATTATCGAAGCGGGCGACGGATAGCACGAGGCGCATTGCAGCAGGATTACGTCGTCGCTGCCCTCCGCGCGGCAGGCGGCAAGCGCATCCTCAATCTCTCCCATGCAGGCGAGGCCGGTCGCTATGATAATCGGCTTGCCCTTTGACGCGGCGTGTCTCACCAACGGAAGGTCGACTATCTCGAACGAGGCGATCTTGAACATATCCGCCACCGCGTCGAGTTCGTCGATTGCCGCCATATCGAACGGAGAGGCGAAAAAAATTATCCCCTTTTCGCGGCAGTATTGCGACAATTCCGGCAGCCACTCCCTTGGGGTAGCCACGCTGTCAATCAGGCTGGTGACGTTGCTTCCGTCATATCTCAACCGTTCGTCGTCCTTTGATGAATATAGCGTCGGTGCGCTGTAAATCTGAAACTTAACGGCGTCCGCCCCCGCGTCCGAGGCTATGTCGATCATCTCGCGCGCGAGCGCAAGCGAGCGGTTGTGATTGGAACCGATCTCCGCGATGATGAAGGTATGGTCTATGGAGTCGAGGAAACTTTTATGGTGATCGTTATTACGCATACGAATTACTCCTTTATTCCGGTTTAACGCTTAGAAAATAGGATCAATTCCCGCTTGCCTGCAAATACCGTTCGCTGTGATTCTATCAATTACAGCATGACGTTTTACCGGAACATTCTTCCCTGCCCCGTCGCTGTATATGCTATGACGCGCGCCTTCCCTCCGAAGGAAGTACCCGTTTTTTTCGAGGTGGCGGATAAGATCACGCCGTTTGACCGACATGGCTGCGGATAGTAATAGGTTCAAAAATAGTGTGCCCTTGAGGAACGGGAATACCATCTTCTTCATAGACCGCCGCCATCTCCCGCGCGGCGTCTTCAACCATGGAACGGCATTCTTCGATAGTGGCCCCTTCGCTGATAACCTCCGGCCATTCCAGCAATTGACCTGTGTATCCGGATTCCGTTTTTGTGTAACATATGGTATAAGAAGACATTATCATTACCTCCTGAAATATTTGTCTACCATAACACGTATAAAAGAACGCGTCAAAGAACGCGCCGCGTCGCGGACAGTTGCGGCGCGTATTTTTGTATTTGCGGAATAATAATAGAGGTATTTTTTACTATAACCATGGTCTGACTGATGACAATTAAAAAACCTCGACGCCGATCCGGGAGCTGGAACCCGATAACCGGGAACTCAGGTACACCGCGTCCGCCGAGGTTCTTAACGATAAGATACCACAAAACGATATGATTTGCAAAAGCCCCCCGCGTATATATGCGGGGGGCTTTGCGTTTGTCTGATTTTGCTACGCTTTCGTGTCGATGCTGAAACCCAACATTCGATCAATGTTCTCGATTACGCGCAAAATACTGTCTGCCGGTATCTTCCGGATAACCTCGTCGTCACTGTCCATGACGGTGATCTGAAACACGTCCGCCTCCTCGCGGTATTCGAACTTCAGTCTGCGGTTTGACAGCTTCGACAGCTTTTCAGCTATCTTGTTTGCCTCGCCCGCAGTCTTCTTTTCGTCGCGGGGCTCTTCCGTATTCATAACCACCGCCGGCGATTTGGTCGCGTCCTTGTTCTCGACGGACAGCGCCCGCTCCGGTTCCAGTCCCGGTATTGCCTTGAATCTCACGTTCGCATCAGATGCCAGACCGGTTGTCTTCATCAGGATCACCCGCCTTTACTACCGTCCTGACCGTGATCGGCCGGCCGGTTACACGGCCAGCCTCATCAGCATCAGGACGTTTTGCGGCATCACGTTGGCCTGTGACAGCATCGCGGTGCCGGCCATGCTCATGATGTTGAGCTTCGTGAAGTTCATCATCTCCTTGGCCATGTCGGCGTCGCGGATGCGGCTTTCGGCGGCCGTCAGGTTCGTCGCGGCCGTCGTCAGGTTGTTGATGGTGTGCTCCAGCCTGTTCTGGTACGCGCCCAGCTTCGCGCGCTGGCTCGACACCTTGCCGATTGCGTTGTCGATAACCGTGATGCTCCGCGCCGCGGAAAGCCGATCCGTTACCAGAATGTTATGCACCCCCAGAGCGTTAGCGCTCATGTCGCCGATGTAGACGCTCATGTCCTCGCCCTCGTTCGCGCCGACCTGGAACACCGTCGTGTTGTCCGCGAGGTGAATGACGGTCTTGTGAAGATCATCCGACTTCGTGAAGGCAAACTTCCTGTTCGCCCAGTTAACCTCAATGTTTGCCATCGCGTCGAACTCCACGTCGACGTTAGGATTCACCACACCGTAGAGTACGTTGCCCGTGACCTTGACGCCCGCCGCGATGTTCCGCGCCTTGTGGGCGTCGTCGACATCGACGGTGAACTGAGTCTCGCGGGAGTCCTGAATGACGTTCAGCGACAGCGCCTTGATCACGTCCTCGTCGCCGGAGAAGCTCAACCTTCCGGCAGCTCCCGGCACTATGGAGCGGATGACGAATGTGCCCGCCACGGACATCGGGGAGTCTTTCAGATAATTCCCGATTGGCACCGGTGGAGTGGCAGTATTCATTTTGTCCTCCACAAAGCTGACGAACTCCGGCCTGTTGACGCCGGTGAAGCCGGTGGTGCCGGGAAAATACTGCGCCTGTCCAAGCCCGTGTGCAATGGCGTTGTCGAGCTTCCTTCGGACCTCTTCGAGCGTGTCGTTGGCATACAGGGTTATGTTTGTCCTGTTGCCGTTGCCCTGATAGATCGTGAGAGTCTTCGGATCATCCAGCATGAACTTTCCGTTGGCGTCCCAGAACTTGTCGATGTCCTTCAACTGAACGTCCCCCCTCGCCACCTGTCCGACGAAAGCAGCCTCAAATGAGGTGAGGGTCCTTGCGGTGGAGGTGGTGGCAAAAGTATCAAAGGAAATTTGAATATTCCCTTGATAGACAGTACCGTTCGTCGGATTCAGGTAGAAGCTCCTGAATCGGGCATCACCGGCGGTAGCTAACGCACCGGCATTCACGTTGAACCGGGTGGTGATGGTTTGGTTAACAGGGGTAGCACCACCTACGCTCCACCCATTCGGCCAAACGTCTTTCTGATGAATCCTTCCCGCTACCGTTATGCCGGTGTTTGCCGTGGGTGCGTCGCCGCCGGTACCTGCGACATAGTTCAACACGATTTTGTCGCCTACCTTATAATCCTGCCAAGCGGTAGCATCGGCAAGGCGCAGATCTCCTGCCTGCATAGTGATACCAAATTCATCATATGTAGCTGTTCCACCCATACCAACGATACCGCTGGCGTTTAGGGTAAGCTCATTTACCGTTTTACTGTCCTTAGTTCCATTCTTATGGAGGATATTGGACTGCACACGGAATGTTACGGCTTCTTGGCCGGTAGTGGTGATGACCGAAACTACCTCAAACAGAACACTCGCGTTACGGTCATTGTCGCGAGCTGTTGTATCTACTGTCAACCCACCTGCACGACCACCGTATACCTGCTGATCGCCGGTAGCTGTCTGCCAACCTTGTGGCGTTAAAGTTCCTGTACCCTGCGTTACGGTATACAGACCAGCGGGTAGATTGTCGATCTGCACATCGGTGACTCCGGCCGCAGTGTTTTTGTACAAATCCATCATCACGTTCTTGTGCTTGATCTTGAATATGTCGCTCTTTTGGATCTCGGCTTGGCCGGGAGTGGCGCTGATGGTGAGTATGAAGTTGCCCTCCACCGCCGACTTCTGGCCGAATTGGTCGACCTGGCGCAGTCCGCCGTTTACGATTGCCCTGGTGGACAGAGCGTCGGACGACCACAGCACGGCCGCCGATCCGTCGAGCAGCTTCTTCCTGTTGAACTGCGTCGTGGTGGAAATGCGGGTTATCTCCTCCTTGAGCTGGTCTATCTCCGACTGGATATAGGCCCTGTCTTCCTGAGTCAGGGAGTCGTTCGCCGCCTGCACGGACAGTTCTCTCATGCGCTGAAGGATGGAATGGGTCTCGTTCAGCGCGCCTTCGGCAGTCGCTATCATGCTTATGCCATCCTGCGCGTTCGAAGCCGCCCTGTCGAGGCCGCGGATCTGGGCGCGCATCTTTTCGGATATCGCGAGCCCGGCCGCGTCGTCCGCCGCGCTGTTGATGCGGAGGCCGGTCGACAGTTTCTGGATTGATTTCTGGAGATGCATGTTTGTCGCCGACAGAGCGTTATACGCTTGCAGCGCGGGGATATTGTTCAATACACGCATATTTCAACCTCCTTGTTACAATCGTTTCTCGTCCGCGGGAAATCCATATCCCATCGGAACTTCCTTGAGTTGCTTACCCTCCTTGGCTGCCTTCCTTGGTCTGATAAAACTCCTCTATGGCATCACCTCCCAAAATGATTGCCGTTGGCAATTCTCCTTCCGGCGCCACTATCCCCTAATGACGGCGGAATATCCTTTTATGAAATCTATCGCGCGGGCGGCAGGACGCCGCCCCTGCAATCAACACATTTGCCTCGCCCTTGGCGTCAAGGCGAGCGGCCTCGTCCGCGGCGCTGTCTTTGCGTATACCGCGGGGGACCTCTCAATTGACTGCTCAAGAGCGTAGTTATTCTGGCGGCTGAAAATGCAATGTCAGCCCGAACTGCGGGTTCGTTATGATTTCTCATCATTTTTCACAACCTCACTGTTGTGTGGAGCTAAATATCACCGGACGCATCCTTGCGCCGGGACCCGTAGTTAAAAAACCTTTGTTATACGCCGCACTTTGTTGCTTTTTACAACGATTTAACTCTTCTCCCTCGCAACACCTCCTGAAATTATTTTTTTCACACAAATAACAATGAAAAAACAAGCCGTTATTTCGGTATTCACTTTTGCCGCGTATCCCTGAACGCGTTGCGGCGGCTTTCTATAAATCCCCCTCCCACCCTGGCGGGAGGGGGATTTTGTTTGTTACGCTTTCGTGTCGACACTGAAACCCAGCATACGATCCATGTTCTCGATCGCGCGCAAAATACCGTCTGCCGGCATCTTCCGGATTACCTCGCCGCCTTCGTTCACGACGCTGATCTGAAACACGTCCGCTTCCTTGCGGTATTCGACTTCCAGCTTGCTGTGCGACATCATGGACAGCATTTCAGCTATCTTTTTTGTCTCACCTGCCGCTTCCGCGTTCAGAATCGTCGCCGGCGACTTCGTAGCGTCCCTGTTCTCGATTGACAACGTTCGCTCCGGTTCCGGCATTGCCTTGATTCTCGCGTCGGATGCCAGGCCGGCTGTCTTCATCAGGATCACCCACCTTTACTGCCGTCATTTATTCCCGCGGCTTATCTGATCAGCGCCAGAACGTTCTGCGGCATCATGTTTGCCTGCGCCAGCATCGAGGTGCCGGCCATGCTCAGGATGTTGAGCTTCGTGAAGTTCATCATCTCCTTGGCCATGTCGACATCACGGATGCGGCTTTCGGCGGCCGTCAGGTTCGTCGCGGCCGTCGTCAGGTTGTTGATGGTGTGCTCAAGCCTGTTTTGGTA
>Ga0099364_10002410_pt1 | contig 29817 bp, 14 predicted proteins | sample TergutTh196P3_FD_73070 | JGI IMG/M metagenome (GOLD analysis project Ga0099364, IMG submission 73070) | Microcerotermes parvus P3 segment gut microbial communities from Pointe-Noire, Republic of the Congo - Th196 P3 | ecosystem: Host-associated > Arthropoda: Insects > Digestive system > Gut ...
CTTTCTACTGAAAGGCCCCCGCCGACAAGCTCAATAACGCGGAGCGAGAGCGCAAGACCTAAGCCATTGCCCTCCTGTGAGTGGGATGTGTCGCCCTGATAAAACTTATCAAAAATACGTTTTAGCACGTCCTCGTTCATGCCGCAGCCTGTGTCGCTGACGGTCACTGTCACTGCGTCGGTATTGGAAGTCTGCGCCAGCGTGACTTTCCCACCCGGCTCCGTGAATTTTAAGGCGTTGGAAAACAAGTTGTGCCATACGATTTCTATCATTTCCTTATTCGCGTGGATGATGGCGCGATCTTCAATATCAACGTCAAACTCTATGTTCTTTTCTTCCCACATATCCTCAAAGGTTAGAGCGCAATCGCATAGCTGCCTGCATAAATCATAGTCCTCAGCGGATGCTTGGATCTCTGTATTCTCCAATTTGTTGAGTTTCAGTATGTTGGACACCAGAGAATTTAATCTGCTTGACGCGGTGATAATCGTATCCGCGTAATCGCCGCGCTTATCGGGTGTCAGCTTTTCGTCTTTAATGAGAGTCGCATAGTTTTGAATAACCGCAAGCGGGGTTTTAATTTCGTGGGAAACATTTGCTATGAAGTCATTTTTCAAAGTCTCTATGCTGCCAAGTTCTTGGGCCATTGTGTTGAAATCTACAAACAAAATGTCGGTGTAATCGTATTTATCCGGCGTGTGAACCGGCTCTACAAAGATAGAAAAATCGCCGCCAGCGACATCCTTTGCTGCTTGACTCAGCCGCCGCATCGGGGTGTTAAAATGCTTCTTGGTTTGATAGTGCGTCACCAATGTAAAAACCGCCGCGACAATCGCCCAATAACCGATACTCCCGAAAATAAACTCTGCCGGGACTGAGATGTCAGAGCGCATTAAATCTGTAGGAAACACATTGTCAATACGCGGGATTTCATCCGGAATCATTGGATTAGGGCGCATATACTCCACCAGAATCATTGCCTGCCCGCTTGCTAGCACCAAAAGTATAATAAATGTTACCAATGATGCTTTCCAAAGGCTTCGCTTCCTTTTAACTCTGCTATCAGTCTCAATTGTGCTTCTTCTCACGATAACACCGCCTTGTACCCCAGCCCGTGCACGGTGATTATTTTGAACTCCCCGCACTCGGAAAACTTTTCGCGCAGTTTGTTGATGTACACGTCAACCGCGCGGAGTGTCGTCTCATTGTTGATGTCCCAAAACTCATCCATAAGCTGTTGCCGGGAAAAGGTCTTTTTAGGATATGAAAGCAATTTGTAAAGGATATTGAACTCCCGGACTGTCATAGGGATTTCCTCGCCGTCCAGCATCGCGCTCATTTCGTCGGCGTTCATCTCAAAATTGCCGATGGTCAGTTTTCTTTCATTGGCGATATTTGCGCGCCGTAGTATAGCTCCTATCCGCAAAACCAGTTCGTCCAGTTTAATGGGCTTGACCATGTAGTCGTCAATCCCGATGCGAAACCCTTTTTTCATGGACTCCATATCATCGCGGGCAGTCATGAACAGGATGGGGATCGTCTTGTTCAAATCACGCACGGTTTGCGCGAACTCAAAGCCGTCGATCTCCGGCATCATTATGTCTGTGATTATCACGTCGTACAGCGAATTGTACATCACATCATACGCTTCGCTGGGATTAAGGCAACCTCTGGCATTGTAGCCGTTGTCGTTAAGATATGTGCAGACTAGCTGGTTAAGTTCCGTATCGTCCTCGACGACCAGTATGTTAATCATAAAGCAGCCCTCTTTTTATCTAAAATATAACGTATTCTGCGATGTTGGCGCAGTAGGGAACACAATGGTGGTACAGAAAGGTTTTTTCAAAAAATCTATCCGCTTATCGTATTCTACCATAATATTCAAATGCCTTGAAGCATTTACGTTGTTTTCGTAAACTCTATTGAGCATTTTCAAGTTTCTATTTGCTTTTATGACCATGTATGATGCCATACAAAATACGATGATGCACATCCCACTTCCAGTAAGGATATTCATTAAGCGCCTGAAGGCTTCACTGGTATCGCTGCCGAAAGATGAAAACATCGCAGTCTGAAGTGCAAAAATCGCTGATAATGCTTTGGCAAGGCTTATCATTTTATTTGCTGATAGAACAGGGTCTTTCAGCTTGCGATATTTCGCCAGACTTATCAGCGCGTGGATGAGGCAGAAAAAGGTATAGGATGCCATAACATAGATTAAGAATCCGGGGTAACTATACTCTACCGTATGGGTTGCTACCTTGTAGAATAAAGCGGCCATCGCTGTGTTTAATATAAAGAGCAGCCCACCGCAAAAGCGGTATTTTTTATATGCCGTCCTTATATCTTGTTCACCCTTTCGCATATGACGCAGCAAGAAAAACTGAACCACGCTAAGTACAGTATAGTAAAGAGCATCGGCGCTAAACCAGAATGCAGCGTAGTGCGCCCCTGCTGATAACTTGAATACAGCGTAAAATATATTTGCCGTTAGAGCCAGATAAAGGGATGTTTTTACTCGATATGCCGCATCAGTCAGTAGGTGGTTTCCCAAAGTGTTGTTGTATATAAATGCCTTTGCTCTCATTACGATTTTAGGTACTCTGATCGTAATTAAAGTGATGGAATATGTGGCTACTGCATAGACAACATAGGACGGAATCGTCTCATGTTGGCCTGAGATAAATATATATGATAGCGACACGGCAGATAGCAGTGATAAAGCTATTACCAATACAGAGCCGAGGGATAGTGTGCGTATCGCTATTTTTCTCAGATTTTCCATACCTCTCCCTCCGAAAACTATTTTCGTAAAGCCTGTCTTACTGATATTAAACCAGTTAATTGTTTGAAAAATGTTTGAGAAATGTTAGAGAAATATTAATTCAGTCCTAACCAAAGCAATGTGTGTGTTTGCTAAAGTATAGCGAGCAATGAAGCAGCAAATAGTACGCCACTAGCAAACTGCGCGTCACCGACAGCTTTTCACGCCCGACGCGAAGCGTCGATATAGCCCGAATCAATTCCCGCGAGCAGTGTTTGTGGCAGTCCAAACTGCCACAAACTCGCTCGTTAGGGGTTCCCCCTAATACCCCTCGGAGCGGCTTTCGCCACTCCGTCGAAGCCGCGCTTTGCGCGTCTGCTGCGCCCCTTCGGGGCTATCTGTTGCCGTGTGAGTTATCGCGTGTCTGATCGCGTTGATTCTCGCGTTTTTGCGCGTCCGGCGTGATGCCGAGTATGCGTTCAGCGTTGCCGCAGGCGATTGACAGGGCGCGGGATTTTTCCTTTAGTTCGTGGTAGCCGGAGTACAGCTTTTTCTTCTCGTCGGAGAGTGCCGCATACTCCTGTTTCAGCGCGTTTATGGACGGCAGTTTCTTCTTGCCGAGCGCGTCGAAATACTTTTTCGCGGCGCGGTGCAATATGATGTCGGCGGTGTGTTCGTCGTAATAATCCCTGTTCCAACCGCTCGCTTTGTACGCTGCGTAAACATCGCGGGTCTTGCTGTATTGACCGATGTACTTTTGAAGCTCTGTTATCTCTTTTTGCCGAGATTCGATTTCCTTGATTTTAGAGGTCAGCGCGGAAAACTCCCCTGACGCCGATGATGATTTTTTCTTCAAATCCTCATAGCTGTCTATGCCGTTTTCCTGCAAGAATATGAGCGTTTTCGCGGCTTGCTTCAAGTTGAAAATCTTTGCCCATTGCTGATAGCCCGCGCCCTTTCCTTCACGGATTTTCGCCTGTATGTCAACGAGCAAACCTACCCGGACATGGCCTCCGCCCGCGCCGCCTGTCGCTACGATCCTCGTACCCGCGAGACGTTCACGAATAGCCGATTCCGTGTAGTCGCCTTTGAGCGTGTCAAGGCGCGAGGGCTTGTCCCATCCTCTAGCCTTCACGCTGATATGTTTACGGTTAGTATTTACCTCATATCCATCCGCTCTGAGCTTCGCGATGAAGTCCTCGAACGTCGCGCAGAGCGGCAGGATTTCGTCAATCTTGTGTTTGAGAATATCCTTATGCGTCGGTTCCTTGCCGCCGCCGTTCCAACTGCCATGACTGCGCCCCCCGCTCCGCTTCGGGTTCTCGATAATCGACAACCCATTTTCGATGCACAAGAGGTCGCTGATACGCCTAACCGCCAAGCCGGAAAACCAAAAATCTTTGAATTTTCTCGCATGGTCGAGAGAAGTGGAATTGAAAATTATATGGTTGTGGATATGTGCTTTGTCAATGTGCGTACAGACTATAAAGGCGTGGTAGCCTTTCGTGAAAGACATAGCCAAATCGTAGCCGATTTTGTTCGCCGTTTCAGCGTCGATCTCGCCCGGCTTGAAGCTCTGCCTTATGTGATAAGCTACCACATCGCGCTTGCCTTGACTGCGCCCCGTGACAAACTCATACTCGCGTTTGGCGAGCATGAATTGTTCGTCGGCCACGCGGCTGTCGCAGGCATACGAAGTGATGAGCTTGCCGTCGTCGGTTTTCTGCGGATTCTTTACATAGTCGATGATGTCGGCAATCGCTGTCGAGCGCGTCCTCGTCTTGCCGATATGGAGCGATTTCATCCACGTCGTCGCCATAATAATTCACCCCAATCACAGCGCGGACAGCCGCCTTAGAATCTCTTTTGTCTGCCCCCAAAGCTCGTCATACCGCCCGCGCAAATCTTCAATGTCAGCGGCGTATATGCTGCCGGTTTCGTTGATGCGGCGGGCTATCTGGTTGATGTTATTTGTGGCATTAGAAAGCAGCCGTATCATCTCCTGAACGCTGTCAAGCTCGACATGGATGATACGGCCTTCGATTGCCATTTTCAGAAGATATGCCCGCATGTTTTTCATTCCGGCCTGCGCCATACGTTTCCTGACTAATTCGTACTCTTGACCGGTTGCCCGGAAGGTCATGGACGCATTTCGGCTGCGCTTGACGGCTTTGTTTTCCTGTTCGCTCAAAACGTATCACCCCCATAAAAAGTATTAGCGGCGGGATCGTAGAATCCCGCCGCCTTGCCGGTGTTCAAATGTCGCGCTCAGCAGGTTTGTCCCTGCCCTGAACGCTTTGCTGTTTGCCAGTGTCGAAGTTTCTGATGCCGTCCAAAATGGACGGTTTCGCTTTAGCCGACGCCGCCTGCGGAACGCGGTCGATGACATAGCTGTATTGCGGGCGTTCCTCGTCGCCTTCGTCATCTTCGATGACGTCCGGCTCCGCTTCATAATCGTAGTCCGGTTCGCGGTCGTCCTCATCGTTCACTATGTCAAAATCGCCGTTGCCGTCGATGTTCAAATCGGCGTTTATGAGCGCGAGCCGCGCTTCCTTTTCGGCGAGTTCGGCTTCATTCGGGAACGGGTTTTCGAGTTCCAGTTTCGCCGCTTCCTGCTGCTTGCGAATATCGTCCAGCTTTTCACGCGCTCCATCCAAACGCTGAGTCAGGCTTTCAAGCGCGTTGTTGATTCTCGTGATGTTACCGAAAGCGTCCGTTCCGAGTTCGACCTGATAGGTCATGGCACCGCGCAGCAACAGATTGATGGTTAGCGTTTTACCTGACTCTAAATAGTTGGTAACACCGGTACATTGCAAACTCATTTTGAAGCCCATATACTCCCCGACAGGCAATTCATCGCCCATGCCTTTTATGCCTTTGCAGGCTTCGAGCAGGGCTTTGGCGGCGGGTTCCTTTTCGGCGTATTTCGCGCCGCACAGCGTCATTCCGGGGAACTTCGCCGACGCCGACGCGCCGCCTGTCAGGTTGGTTTGAACGTCAACGCATTTTTCTTTTTCGGCGGCGTACATTGCGGCATCTTTTTCAATACCGTCAATGCGCTCCACCGTCGAGGCAACCTGCTTCGGGAACCCGGTCAGCAAAGCATCCTCCAAGCGGTAGTGCAGGCTGTTGTATTCAGCTTTTAGCATACGGAGCTTTGCAACTTCGATGTCTAGGTTCATCTTCTCGGCGATTAGCGGATTGCCCGCGCACAGAGCTTTTATTTCAGCGAAGGACAGTACAGATTCGTCCACGTCCTCGCATGAGCGGGCGGGCGATTTCGAGGTCATTATCTGGCTTATGAAGCGCTGTTTGTTTTCAATCGTCTGCCATAAATAAGCATCGAACGTGCCGTTTGTCGCGTACCTGTAAATCCACACTTCGGGGTTATTATTGCCCTGCCGGACGATGCGCCCGAAACGCTGTTCAAGGTCTGACGGTCGCCACGGGCAGTCGGCGTCGTGGATCGCGAAAAGCCTGTCCTGCACGTTAGTCCCGCTGCCCATTTTGAAGGTGGAGCCGAACAGTACGCGAACCTTGCCTTGCCGCACTTTGGCGAACAATTCCTTTTTGCGTGTCTCCGTATCGGCTTCGTGGATATAGGCGATTTCATGCTCAGGTACGCCTTTGTCCATAAGCCAGCCGAACCCCGCTTTCGTCAGCATTTTCCCTGACAGGGCTTTCCATTTTTCTTCGTCCATCCCCGACGATACATAGTCCCTGATTTCCTGAAACGTGATACCTTTTTTGTTCAGGTACTTTTCGTATTTCAGGAAACCTCCCAATATCAATTTCGCTTTGATGTCGTCGTAGACGTTGAAGCGCCCATTTTTATTCGGCGTCGAGAAGTCGCAGAACACAAGCTGCGTCAGCCGCTCGTCCTTTGTGCCGCTCCAGACGCCGTACACGTTCTTCGCGCAGGCGTTTACCTTGCTTCCCTCAAAGTCGGGCAGGAGCGGGTTCATAAGCCGCTGGTCAAGCCCGATTTTTCTGCCGTCAGTGGTGATCTTCAGCATATTATCAACGGAGGAATCGACCATCTTGTTGTGTACGCGGGCAGCGCGCTCCGATAGCTCCTGCACCATCTCCTTTTGCAAGTCGGACGGCTCGACTATGACTGTTTCAAAATTAGCTTCCGGCACGGGGAGGTTGAGCATGTCGGCGGTCTGCACGTCAGCGATTTCCTTAAACATGCAGAGCAATTCCGGGAGGTTGTGGAAACGCGCGAAGCGCGTCCGGGCGCGATACCCGTTGCCTTCCGGCGCAAGCTCGATGCTTGTCACTGTTTCCCCGAAAACCGATGCCCAACAATCGAAATGCGACAGCCCCATTTCCTCCAGTTTGTCGTATTGGAGGTATCGCTGCATCGTGTACATCTCGGTCATGGAGTTGCTTATTGGCGTACCGGTAGCAAAGATGATGCCCTTGCCGCCTGTCAGTTCGTCCATGTAGCGGCATTTCATAAACAGGTCGGAGGATTTTTGCGCTTCCGCGTTGGAAAGACCGGCGACGTTCCTCATTTTGGTGAACATAAAGAGGTTTTTGTAATTGTGCGCCTCGTCCACAAACAGGCGGTCAACGCCAAGCTGCTCGAACGTCACAACGTCGTCGCGCTTTTTGGATTCAAGCAGCTTCACAAGCCGCGCTTCGAGCGATTTCTTTGTCCTCGCAAGCTGCTTGATCGCGTAATGCTCGCCCTCGGATTCCTGCATCTCGCGGATTCCTTCCTCGATCTCCCACACCTGCTCATTGATGAGCCGTTCCTGCCGCTCCCGCGACATCGGGATTTTTTCTAGTTGCGTATGCCCGATGATAACCGCGTCGTAGTCGCCGGTAGCGATTTTGGCGCAGAATTTCTTGCGGTTGCGAATCTCGAAGTCTTTTTTCCGCGCAACGAGGATATTGGCGTTGGGGTAGAGCCGCAGGAACTCGGACGCCCATTGCTCTGTCAGGTGGTTTGGCACGGCGATCAGGCTCTTTTGGCACAGGCCAAGACGCTTGCCCTCCATCGCGGCAGCTACCATTTCAAAGGTCTTGCCGGCGCCTACGACGTGTGCGAGAAGCGTGTTGCCGCCGTATATCTGACGCGCTATAGCGTTGATCTGGTGTTCCTGAAACATGATTTCAGGGTTCGCGCCGACAAACTGGATATGGCTCCCGTCGTATTCGCGCGGCCTGTTGCTGTTGAAGCGCTCGTTATATAGTGCCACGAGTGATTGGCGGCGTAACGGGTCTTTCCAAATCCAGTCCTTGAACTTCTGCTTTATAAGCTCCTGCTTCTGCTGCGCGAGCGTCGTTTGCTTTTTGTTGAGCGTCCGTATAGTCTTGCCGTCAGCGTCCTTGTGGTAGTCATAGACGCGCACGTCGCGCAGGTTGAGCGTGTCGTCAATGATTTCATAAGCGTTAGCGCGCTCTGTGCCGTAGGTGACGACCGCGTTTATGTCGCTGTATGCCCCTATGCCCTTGCCCGTGACCTGCCACACGTCCGTATGCGGGTGGTAGATTATTTTGTATACGTCCCGGTTGTGCCGCGAACTGTCGAGAAGCTCGTACATGAACTGCTCGATATACTCAGGGTTTATCCACGTCGCGCCGAGCCGCGCGTCTATTTCTGAAGCGTCAAGGTCTTTCGGCATTACGGCGCGAAGTGCTTCGACATTGACATTCAGCGATGGGACTGTTGCGGCAGCCGCTTCCGCAAGCTCCAGTTTCTTACGTATGTTGCCGGAGAGGTATTCGTCAGCCGTGACGTAGGTTTTCTCCTGCGAATCTGCGGCGCCGGCATTCAGGAAGATAACGCCCCGCAAATCATTTAGCAGCTTATCTTCGCCAAAGCCGGTGAGTTCCGACATGAATGCCAGATCTACGCGGGCTTTTTCGCCGATGGACACCGCCAGTGCCTCGCTTGCCGTGTCAACGCGCGTTATGACTGTTTTCTGCTTGATTGTCCTTTTGGTGAACATATCCGCTTTGCGTTGCAGATTGCCGTCCTCGTCGAGAATCTCTAGCGAACAGAGCAGGTAATACGAACTGTCTGCGCAGAAAGCGCGGTTGTTCGCAGTCGAGTTGACTAGCCCGAACTCGGCGCGGAAACCGTCGTAGAGGGCGTTGAGCTTTTTCTGCTGCACCGCGATTTCCGCGTCGTCATGGTCGTCAAGCTGCAAGGCGATCAGCTTGTGAACGCAGTCGCGCAGGCCAATCATGCCCTTGATTCGTTCAAGCGTGTTTGCTGGCAGTTCTACGGGGTACATCAGCGAGTTTTCACGGAAATAGACACGCCTCTCGCTAGTAATATCGGAAAATAGATTTGTTTCAGCGTCCTCCGTGCCTGCCGTGGAAGCCACGAGCGCATAGCTGAAATTCTTCACGTTCGCGTCAGCGGGGATAGCGTTGTTTTCAACGCCGTCGATGTCGTCAAGCTCATCTATGGTGAACCGCGCATGAATGTAAGAAAGCGCGGCCTTTAGCTGCTGAGCTAAGTCCGCGCCCTCTATCGGGTAGCAGGTGACGTAATCGTCGCGCCCGTATTTGTCGTTCATGCGTTTGTCGAGTGCCACCGTGCCTAACACCATTTCGGGGTTGTCGAGGTAATAGCGGTTTAGCGTTAGCCCATCCTCAGTCAGCCCCAAATGCACCCATTCAGGCTCAATGTCGAGCGGGCGCTCACGCCTTTGCAGGAAGATTATGTCGGTCGCCACTTCCGTACCCGCGTTTTTGAGGAAAGCGTTGTTTGGAAGCCGGACAGCGCCGAGCAGCTCCGCCCTGTGCGCTATATACTTCCGGACTTCGGGGTTTGGCTTGTCGAGCGTCCATGTTGAGGTAACAAACGCTATGATGCCGCCCGGACGCACTTGGTCGAGCGTTTTTTGGAAGAAATAGTCATGTATGTGGAAGCCCTGCTTGTACCGGCTGTCGGCGACGCCGTACTGACCAAACGGCACGTTCCCGACCGCGACGTCGAAAAATGCGTCCGAAAACTCAGTCCTTTCATACCCTTTCTGCTCAATGGCAGCGCGGGGGTATAGCTGTTTGCATATTCGCGCAGTCAGGCTGTCGAGTTCCACGCCGTAGAGCTTGCTGTTTCTCATGCTGTCCGGTAGCAGCCCGAAAAAGTGGCCGATGCCGCAAGCGGGGTCTATGATGTTGCCCGTTCTGAACCCCGCGCGCTCAATCGTTTCGTACATGGCTTTTATGACGATTGGCGTCGTGTAGTGGGCGTTCAGTGTACTGTCGAAGGCAGATTGCCATTCCTCCTGAGTCGCCAGTTCTTTGAGTTCAAGGTATTCTCTTTCCCATTGGCTGTTTTTTGAGTCGAACGCCTGCGGGATGCCGCCCCAACCGACGTAACGCGAGAGTGTTTCCTGTTCCTCCGGCGTCGCGTCGCGGTTTTCAAGTTCGATGGTTTTCAGCGTTTGCAGCGCTGTGATGTTGTTGCGGAACTTAGTCTTTGCGCCGCCCTCGCCGATATGGTCGTCAGTGATGCGGAAGTTGCGGAGCGGCAACGAGGGAAGTTGTGGCACGGGGATTGCCGGTTCGGTGATTTCATGTTCAGGTTCTTCGGTAAGAAATTCGTCCTCAATGAAGTCCGCTATGTCCTGAAAATCGCCCCTGCCGCCGTGGGCGCGGTACTCAGACAATCCATCGGCTATCAGTTCTTCGGAAACGACGAATCCGCGCAGATACAAGTCCTCGCGTATCTGTTCCTCCAGAAGCGGGCGCCGCGCCCAATCGGATATGCCCGGTTCATGCTCATAACGCGCCACGCTGTCGCGGCTGTCCGAAGGCAGATCAAAATAGGTGCGGTTGAGCAAATCCTCGACTAGCCACGCCGCAAAGTTTTCGAGGTTATTATAGGCATCGAATAGCGCGGCGTTGCCCTCTTTATGCGTATGCACCCAATGATCCAACCACTCGTTAATCATGGGCGTTGCTTCAAAAACTGTGGTTTCGCGGTCGCGCAGGACATTGTATAACGTGTCTTTCCTGATTTCATCAAGCAAAACATTCAGGTGCTTTTTATATATGATTCGGGGCGTTTCGACTTGCAGGTTGTCAGTCGTTGCCGTTTCAACAGTCTCCTGTTCTGCGTTATCCCTCTGCCATTGCTCAAAATCCCGCTCAAACTGAGTCGATTCAAGCCATTGCCGTTCATACTCAGGGATGATTGTGCGGATTCTGTCCTGAACTGGTTCGGGCAGCAGGTTCCAGTCACGCGGCAGCTTTCGGAAAACCATGTTCCATTGCGCCATTTCGCTCTCGGACAGGTAGCAGACATCGGCGCAAATGACGTAGGCGTCGGCTCGTTCCGTTATAAGAGAAAGCGTTTCTTGGCTCAATGCCGCACCCGCTTCAACGCCGTCCGGGTTGTGGAACAGGTAGTACGCTGTGGTGTCCGTGCCGGAGGGGGATGTTTCCTCGTACAGCTTTGCCGCCACGGGCTGCGGCTTGTTTTCGCCGAAGATTGCTTCTACCTCCGCAATCACGGCGGGGTCGGTTATTTCTTCAAACTCGTCATTTTGGAAAAACTTCTCATAGTTTTGGGGATTGTCGCGGAGCAAGGCTTCAAATTCAGCCTTATCCATCAGCTTTGAGATATATGGGGTGTCGGGGGAATAGTAGCCGATATCGCGGAAGCCTATCCATTGAACGACGTAAGGCTTGCCGTCGTCCATATAAAACGTGTCGCGAAGCTTATAGATCGGCTCGTCTTGCGCGGATGCGGGCGCTTCTTCGCTTTCGTCGTATGATTCATTCTGAGCGGGCTGCTCTGCGGTAGCCGCTTCGGGTATTGGCCTGTTCGCCCAAGACTCACGGTATACAAACTCAAACAGTTCGTCGGTTATGTCGTCGTCGAAGTACCCCTCCGGCACTTCTAGCCGCAGTTCTTCAATTACCCTGTCAAGAGTTATATTGAGCGGGTTTCGCAACGCGCCGCGACTTTCCGAAAAGCGCAAATGATACGCGAACAATTCATCAGCCACAACGCGGTCATAAACTGTTCGCTTTAGTTCGTCAAAATCCGGGGGCGCGGGTGGTTCAGGTTCAGCTTCTTGTTCCGCTTCTTCCGTTAAGTATTCGTCTACTATAAAGTCCGCAACGTCCCGAAAATCTCCCTTTCCGCCTTGCGAGTGATATTCGTTCAAGCAGTCCTCGATCATTTCGCCCGAAACGGCAAAGCCTCGCTCGGACAGTTCTTCGCGCACTTGCTCGAATAAGGTGTATATATCGCCGGCTTCCATATGCCTGACGTCTGCGACAAACTCCGCTGCCGTCCGCACGGCATTTACGCGCTTCCATTCCTGAAATTCGTCAAGAGAAAACTGATAAACGCCAGCGTCAATTAGGTCATTGACACAACGCGCTATTTCAAGCCAGTCCGCATGAAACGTGCTTCCGACTTTTATTCCGTCGCTGCCGCTTTCCCAAGATGGTATGTTGAGGGTTCCCAAGTCAGCTCCGATGACGTACATTTGGCCGTACACGTCATGCAAAAATGCCGCCGCTTCCGTAATGCCGGGAACGCCGTCAGAAAAATACTGATAAATTCTTTCTTTGTGCGTAAATGATTTCGGCCCGTCGATCAGGATGTTTTCAAGCCACGCAATGCTCTTTGGCGGCGCGGCGGAGGGTTCCGGTATTTCCGCTTCCGATGCTGTAATAGATTCCGGAGATTCCGCTTCCGGCGCTGTTACGGCTTCCTGTTGTTCCTCTTGCGTGGGCGCAGATGCAAACCTGCCATTGGCTACAAGCTCCGATATGCGCTTAATCGCTTGCGGTAGCGGCATATCAAGACTGTCGCCGTAGATTTCGCGCACAAGGCTCGCCGCTTCGCGTGAGCGCGGGTTTTCCGCGAATTGTTCCGCGATCCGCGCTTTGTCTATGTCAGATATATCCATAAACGGCGCGTCTGCGTCGGGAATCTCCATAAACGGCGCGTCTGCGTCGGGAATCTCCATAAACGGCGCGTTTGTTTCAACGGGTTCCTGACGGAGTGCCTGAGAGAGCTTCCGTTCCTGTTCCACAACTGACGGGAGCGGTTCCGTCAAAGAAAACAGCGACATCTGCTCTACGGCTTGCGGGGGTTCGCCGAAGTCCCGCTCACCGTAGCCGCGCTCACTGAGATTGATGATGGGTTCTCTAAGCCGCCGCGTCCTGAACGTGCCGGGAGCGGGCAGCTTGTCCAGTCCGGGGAACAGCGTGTAAGTCCCCTCGCGGAACGCCACCAACGCTTCAAACCCCGCTTTGCGGCTTTGGTAGTACCGATCTTCCTCCGGCGTGTTGACGAAGATGTGCTGCATATGCGAGAGTGTTGCATCAATGCGCCCGGTATCGCCCAAGAAACTGTTGATGGCTTCCCATTCGCCCTCATGCGGATAGTGAAAGTCGAGTTCCTTTGCAAACGGGCGCTCGTATTCGTCGGTCAGGTTGTAATAGAAACTGTTGATTGCCCGCGCAAGCATGATCCGCTCATATTCGTGTATGCGGTCAAGTTCAGCTTGGGTCATGAACCGCCCTTCGTTGATGAGCTTCTCCGTCCGCTTTGCGACCGTATTCCAGTTTATGTTGACTTCCGCTTCGGGGTTGCTGAGATTGCCGCGTTTAAGCGTGAAGCCCTTGCTTGGCGTAGCGTCGCGCCAACCGTTGATTTCGATGTAAGTGCCGCCGCCGTAGCCATATTCATTCTTGACAAAATCAATGCGCTCTTGCGGTGTATGCTCGTTGAGGAAATGGGACAGGAAACGCATCTTGCCCTCGGCATAGCTCCCTCCGTGCAACAACGATGCGTCAATCTCGTCCTCGGTGATGAAGCGCGTGAAGCTGGCAGGCGGTATTTCCGCTACAGGGAAACCGTGCGCCGGAAGCCCCGCCCTTTCGAGGTCGCGCAATACGCGGTGGGGGTTCCGATAAAAGCGTATGGGGGCGTCAGGTTCATCGGCGAGGGCCGCAATATCTTCTCTCAGGCGCTTCAAAATCAGAGCGTACTCGCTTAATTCGCTGTAACCGATGCCCCGGCTGATTTCGCTTTCGCTGATTTCACCCTTGTCGCGCAGCAATTCCGTGACCCGCTCGTCCATTTCGGGGTGCGCCGCGTTAAAGAGCCATTCCTGCGGCAGTTCCTCCGACAAGCTGACCGTTTCGCGATATAGCCGCATGACTTCATCAGTCGTTGCTTTATTTTCGCCGTTCAGCGCTTCATCAGCTTTTCTGTCAAGCTCCGTCAAGCCCCGGATAAGGTAACGGCGTTCTTTCCAGTCGTCCTTTACCGCTTCCCTCTGTTCCTTATCCATCGCTTTTTTGAGTTCATATTGAATGTCGCCAAGCCCACGGCTTATGTTTTGATATACCTCCACAACATCGTCGGCGCGTTCCTTGCTTTCGTTGTACAAGGCTTCGTCAAGCACGTCATGGGAAACGAATTTCCCCGCATCGAATAGCTCTTTCACGCGGTCGGCTGCCTGTTCCCATGTGATTAGTACGCTGCCCCTTGTGCCATTCACGGTGTTTCCAACGGCAAGCCATATGCCTTCATCGGCATACCATACCGCGATTTGCTTGCTGCCGAACACATAGCCTTTGCCTGTTTCGGCTGGATTTCGCCCGAATCTCCCAAAAAGGTACTCACGTTTCAGAAAATCGGCATTATCGTCTAGGTTTTTGGCGAAGTACGCCGCAATCCGCAAGGTGCTACGCGAATCATATGGGTACTGGTTTAGCCTGTCGGTGTCGAAGTTGCCGCCGTCCCGTAAAATGGAATCAACCTCGTCCGGTTTTATAGACGAGGTTGACAGGGTTTCTTCTATTGAGCTTTTCCCAAGTGCGGAAAAGGTTGGGGGAGCGCCCCCTTCGGGCGGCGGTTGGGCGTCAGGCGCAGTCGCTTCGTGTTCCGAAAAAGAAACGGGAGCGGCTTCTTCGTCCACTCCCGCATCCCGGTCTAGCTGTATATCAGTTCGTTCAGCACCATTTCCTCCGCTTGCGCCCTCAACGTGTTCATCGCCGCCGTCCATTCCATCGGGTCGTTCTCCTTGTCGGGCAGGCTGCCCCGCTCCGTCAGGGCTTTCATCACCTGTTCGAGCCTCTCCGTCGCCGCCAGTTCCACTTCCCGCAGGTGCGGGTACAGTTTCTCGGTCAGCAGCAGCCGGTTGTAGTTGGCTGTCCTGTGTTCCTTCAGGAACGCTTTCCGCGTCCGTGCGTACCTGCCGAGCGGCTCCGTCATCTCCGGCGGGGGTTCGGTCAGCCTGAGATCGGGAATCAGGTAATCCCCGTGCTGCGTGTACGTCAATGCTTCGGTCATTTTCTCTTTCGCTCCTTTCGGCGGCTTGGAGCCGCTCGTATTTTTTGATAACGCCCTCAATATCGCGCAAGACTTGTTTGGACAGTTCGCCGGTCGCCGTGCCGAGCGCGTAGACCATATCCTGCGTGTTGAAATCGGTCACGACTTGAAAATCCTCATCATCGAAGTATTCTGAGGTATCAAGGCCGCAGCGCGTCATCAGCGTGTACGCGACGCTTTTTGTCAGCGCGTCGATAAACGTGGTGCCAAGCGTCCCGTCGTCGGCGTCGTCAATGACGGTTCCTGCGAAGTCGTAGACGGGGCCTGCCTCTAGGTAACTGTCCTCCGCCCGGTAACGTATATCGCGGGCATTGTCGTTATAGTATTCTGTCGCGAGTTGAAATGCAATGTTGCGGAACGATTCCGAGAGTGTGCCGCCAACGTCGTCGTAAACGGCTGCGAGCGCGTCCATGACAGGCTCCTTGTGTTCCTGCCTCATTTCCCATATATACGGCCTGTCGTTGCCGCTTTGCACGGAGTATGTGTCCGCAATGTCAAAGACATATTTAAGGCGAGGGTAGCTGCCGGTGTCGTCAATGAGCGCGATGCCCTTAGAGCCGCCACGCACCCTGCGGTGCCACGGCTTGCCGTCGTAGTCCATTTTTGTGTTTTCTATGTTGTTCCAAACATCTATCGCAGCGCAGGATATGGCGTCGGGGCGCTGAGCGAAAATCATCAGTTGGTCGGAAAACGGGTATTTGTACATCTGCGCCGCCGTTTCGAGAAATTGAATCCAGTTCCCGCGCCGTTCGGTCAGAGCGTCTACCGTCCGTTCGGCGATGTCTGAATATAGTTGCAGTTTCGTTGCCATCGGTTGTTACACCTCGCTTTCGTCGTATTCTTCATATGCGGGGTAGAGTTCGAGCGCGGCGAAGTCCTCGTCGCTCATTTTATGGAGTTTCTTGATGAGGGGTTCGGCGATTTCCACCATTTCGTCCTCAAAACCCTCCGCCGCGTTGATTATTCCCGCAATTAGCCTGTCCTTGCCGCTTGTGTCGAATATGCACATGAGGTTGATTTCCTCAACCGTAAACCGTTCCGGCATCGCCTATACCTCCAATCCATCTTTTTTGTGCGTTTCGGGCTGCCCCTGACGCGCCACTTTCTGCTTGTTTCGTTCCAAAGCGCCGAGCAGCGACGGTTTCCCGTTAGGTGGCGGTTTGCGTTCGGCTTGCACCGCTTTGGCTAAATCAGTAATGGATATGACCTTTCCAGCGTTCACTCCTGCTTCCAGTTGCGCGACGGTAGGCATTGGCGGGGAAGATACGGTAAAGTCCGCGATGTAGTCGTTTTCAAAGCGTTCGGCTTCCGTCAGCACTGCGCTTTTGGTTTGCATTAAGGCGGTGTCTGTGCGCTCCGCTTCGCGCTTGGCGGCTTCACGGTGGCTTTCCTCGCCGAGAAAACCGTCAAGCTCTACAAAGCCTTTGCCGTCAACGTAGTGCGAACTGATGTCGCCGCCCGATTTAAGCACGATCACGTCGCTGACGGAAACTGAACGCGCCGCGTAGTCGGCGGGATGGTTCGCGTTAAACTCCTGATATATCCTGTTCAGCACGGGGTAGCGGTCGGAAAGGAACTCGATGCGCTCCGAAAAAGGGGCGGTATAGACAAGCTCATAATTGCTGCGGCTTGGCGATAGGTTTTGCGCTTCAAGTTCGCGCATAGGAGCGAAACGGAAATCGCGCGCATTGTTAATGCCGTCGCGGATTTGGTAAATGCCAAACCTGTTCCCGTCGCCGTGTAACAATTCCGATTCACGCCTGCCCTCTATATTCACGGCGATAGACTTCTGTGCAGCGAACACGGGCGAGCGTTCCCAATCCTCGCGCTCGATCCCGCACAAGCCCTCGTGGTTTTTTATTTCTTCCCGGTCAAACGCCATTGATTCGGTGTTGTCGGGGTACAACAGGTATATGCAATGGTTGGTGTCGAACAGTTCAAGCGCCCGCAGGTTCGACATAGGAAGCATACCGTCGTAGGAGTAGCCGTATTCTTCACAATCGGCGGCTGTGGTCAGCGGGTCTGGTAGCGACAGGTCAAGCCCTGCCGCTTTATGTTCTGCTGATTTACGCAACGTATCGGCGTCAGGCTCATAGCCATCGCCCCTAACCCCCATCGCGTCAACAAATCCGTCATACTCCCAACTCTTACGGTCATTATCGTATTGCCAGTCATGCCTCCCGTTGTTCGCTTCGATACTCGCGGAAAGCGTTTTTGGGGTAGCGCCGTATGAAATGTTCTTAACATCGTCAACGATTTCAAATTCGACAGGCAAATCGTAGTATTCGCCCAAGAAAGCTGTTTTTGCGGATTCATAGTCCGGGAATGCCTCGTAAAAATCATTTTCCAATTTGTTATTCACCTCCGGTTTTGTAGCAGGCAACTCGTGCGGCTTTTGCGCTTTTGACAGTTCTTTCAGCCTGTTTTCTGCGCGTAGACGGCTATTCCCGGCGAGCCTGATTTGATTCGAGCCGTTGTAAGAACAATGGCCCACGTTGTTGAACACAAAATCCACCTCTTTGTCATGCAACCCGCCCGCTACAAAATAATCCGGCCTGCTGGCCTGCCCGCTGAGTACGCCGCGAGCTATGTCATAGTTTAGCCCGGTTTCGATGAACGCAAGGAGCCTGCCATCGACTGCAAGCGTCACATAATACCACCCTAAATATCCGCCCGATTCTTCGTATGAGCCGTCGTTGAGTTCGACATTAAGGAACGTATACGGCTTTAGCCCCTTTTCTGCTGCTATCGCGTTGTCCTCTGGTTCGCGCTTCGAGAGCGCGGCGGCAGCTCTTTCCTTTATTTCGCTTACGATTTCGGGATTGTACCGCGCTAATGTGTTGTTGACGGCTTCATTTATCGTTTTAGCGGATTTGGCTTGCGCTGTCCTGTATATGCCGATCCACAAAGACTCGCCGTTGTCGAGCCTCAGCATAATGTCGCTGTCGCCGCGATACTTGCCGGTACAGGGTACGGTAGCCACTTTTGCAGTTTCGCAGCCGAATGTCTGAGCGATGATGTTTAACCTTGCCTGCAAAGGCGAGTTTTCATGCCTTTTGGCTATTTCAAACCCTTTTTGCTGTAATTCTGAATACTCCACTTCGTTACTCACCTCCGGTTTCTCGGCAGAGTTTTGGCGTTTTTGCTCTATCGGCGTTTCCCTGACCGCTTCCCGCAGTTTGCCTAGATAATCGCTGAAAACGCTTGAATTTCTTCTGGTCTTAGTTTGAACATATTGGTAGCCGCTTCCACTGATCGACGCAAGCCCTGTATTGATCCAGCCTTGTGTGCGGAGCGGCACGTCAATCTCATATAGCCTGAACAAGTCAAGCACGGGATTACACCCGCCAAACGCATATTGGTTATATGCGACGTTAATGGTTTCGCCTTTTTCAATAGCCTTTGCTATTTCGTCAATGCGGCCATCATATTTTTCTTGGAATTGTATTTCTTTTTCCAAACGATCCTGTTCTGCGGCTTCTCTGCGCTGTTTGCTTTCTTCCTCGCGGAGTGTGCGGACAGGCGCATTATGATCCTCGCACTCGTCAATGCGGTTCAGGATTGCCGCGTGTTGATATTTCGCCCACTTTTCAGGGTTTGCCATATCCTGTTCAAACAGTTTGTCGGCTTGCGTTATGGCATCATCAAGTTCCGCTTCTGTCGGGCGGTAATCTACCCGTTTGCTCCGCTGTTCATCCCAAACAGTCTGGAAATGCCAGCCCATATTGTCAATGCGCCCGCTCATCGTCAGCAAATACAGCCGTTTTTCGCCGTCCTCATTGCGGCTGAAAATCTGAAACTTGCCTATAGGTTCCTCGGCGGACACCCTGATTTTCTTTCCGTCGCGGTTGTAGTTGCCTTCAATGAAAACAGGTGTCATAAGCACGACGGAGCCGACAGCAAGCGGGTCGCTCGCTTTTGCGTGTCGCGCGTATTCCGCGACAATATCGGATGTGTCGGTGCCGGATTCAGGCGATTCTTTTTCGTCGGTTTCGGGATCGTGGCCTCTCGCGGGCGTGTCCTGCCGCCGTCTTTCAACAGTCTTTGGTTCAAGGTAGGCTTTTATAAATGCGTAATCCTCCAACCGCGCCTTGAAATCGGGGTCATCCATGTATTGCGAATATAAGGGATAATGCTCCCCGCCTCCGGGTTCAAGCAAAAGGTCGTTTATCACGCGGCTGACTATTTGGTCACACGCTCTGCGGGCTTCCGTTTCATCCGTCAACAACAAAGTGGCGGAGGAAACGGCATATTGGGCGGCTCTTTCGGCGATTATGTTGCAGTATTTAGCGTACAAGCTGCCAGTTGACGGTTCGTGGGCATCAACGCTCGAATCAATGCCCCTGCCTTTGGCAAGGGCGCGGTATCTGTCGTCTATGCCGTCAATCAATTCGGCGGCTGTTTTGCGGATCGTTTCAAGCGAAGCGTTCAATTCTTTCAGTTCGCGACCCCTACTCCATTCGGCGAGATAACCGAAGGAGTTGGCGCTTGTGTCGATCCCGTAATACTGGCTCACGACATATGCAACGCTTTCCGCTTCGGTTTCTTCGAGCCGCCTGTCCTTCGGCATGGCGTTCGCGTCGGCAAGCCACAGTATTTCAATGTCATGCAGTTTCGCGTGGGTGATCTCGTGAATGGCAGCCGAAACGGTCTGAATCTCGCTCATGCCGTCGCGCAGGGCGATTCTATCTCCAAAACGGCACAAGCCGTCCATGTTTTCATCCATTGGCTCAAACACGATTGGGAGCGGCGACACGCCGCGCAGCGAATCCATGAACAACCCGTAATTCGCCACGTCGCCGGGCAGGTTTTCAGCCAGTACGGGAAGCGGCTCGCCCGCTGTCTGCGAAACGTCGAACACGTTCACGGCAACAAACCGGGCAGTGGTTGCCTCCACTTCCTCGCGTACAGGCTCGCCGTCCTCGCCGATTATCGGATTTTGCGTCAACGGGTCGATTTTGACGATCTCCCGTGTGGTTTTGCCGGCGGAGGGTGCGACGATTTTTAGCCCATGTTCGCCTTTCTTGACTTGACGGTTGAACTTTTTCTTCCAAGCGTTATATGAAGCGACCCTCGTAGCGTCCGGGTTCTGCATGTGGATGAGCATTATGTTCCGGGCGGAATAATTGTGGAAGCGTGACATCGTGTTGAGGTATTCGGCGTATTTGCCGCTCTCAAACAACTCCTTTACTCCAGTTTCCAACTTTTGCGTCAACTCCCTGACCGCGTTGATATCAGCCATTTAGCCCGCCACCTCCATATCGCGCTTGTTAGCCACGGGATATTCTTTCCGCTCCGCCTTGTCGCGTTCGACCCTCTGCTTGTTGTCCTCCAGTTTGCCGAGCAGCGAAGGTTTTATCGCTGTAAGAGTTGTTGTCATGTTGCGATTTATTCCCGTTGGAGTAGCGATTGCCTGATGATCGTCATGGGTGAGGTGATTTTCAAGTTTCAATTCCGCGATTATTTCGTCAAACACCGCGTTAATGGCTTTGCGTTCCTCCCCCTGCGGGAAAGCCCTGACAATATCAAGGTTGCCGTCTTTGTCGGAAGTTATGGCTACGGCGCATTCAGCGTGTCCTGCGAGATAGTCCGAGCGGTTCGGGAGCGTGTCCAAGACGTATGTAGCGAAAGCCCGCGCTGTCATTTCCACGTTGCTGTCCCAATAATTGCCGTCCTTTTCGCAGACTTTCCCCATTTCCTTTGAGCTTTTATAATAATCCGTTTCGACGCGCCCGATAACAGGCTCTTTTCTTTCGGAGATTTGGCGCAAGAGGTTCTCGTACCCAATCAGCGCGTCCCTGTCGCTTTTGGGGATTATCCGCCCCGCTGCCTGTTTTCTTAGCTCGCTGATTTTTTCGACGCTGCCTTCCTCGCCGCGCAGAAATGCTTCATGGAGCTTCGCGTACTCAGCTTTCACGTTTTCGCCAGCGTCTTTGGGGCAAGCCATGACATATGATTGCGTCCACCTTTCAGCCATGCGCCTAATCCTCGCGTCGGACTGTTCTGCCGCAGCAGCCGCCTGTTCCGGCGTGGCGGGCTTGTACTTTATTGTTTCGATAAGTTTTTTGAACAAAGGGTGCTTGTTCGGCCTTTCCGACAAATAGCCGCCTGCGCCAATTTTCGCGCCCAAGTGATCGTCAAGCCCGTGCCACCATTCATGCGCCAGAGAACCTGCCCCATTCATCTTCGTGAGGTTGATTACGTTCCGCATCGGCTCGTAATGGGCGACTGCGTTCCCACTGCCCCTCGCTCCGAAAGCGATTGATAGCGCGCCTTGATACGAAATGTCGCGGTCGCTTATCTTCAACGCGGCGGCTAAATCCTTGAGCGCATCGTAGCCGAAATTGAGGGAAGCCTGCCGGTCGGTCTGCGACATCCAGTTCCCGAACTCGCCGCCCTTGAACCCGAATGTCCTAATGTAGTCGTCGCCGCCTATATCCCTGCCGCGCCGGTAGTCAACACCGTCGCGCACCACGTTTTGAAGCTGTTCGGGGATAAAGCGTTTCTTGCCACCGACGTTCACTTGTTTTGTGAAATCTTGAACCCATTTCAAAGCGCCCTCCCGTGTTTCAAAGTTCTTTTGCAGTATGCGGTGTCCTTTAGCCACAAAGTAGGTTTCAGGCTTCCAGTCATCATTTGCAGACCATGAATGGTTGCCGTCATTGAACAGGATTTCATAGCCGTTGGGGACTTTATCGCCTTTCGGTACGCCAAACTGCGCTTTTTCTGCTTTGCTTGTTATTTTCTGCCTGTAATCCCGCTCAGACCGTATTAGCATTGCGCGTGATAGTTTATCGGTGATCGTCGTGTTGTCGCGCCCTTTTTCGGTCGGGCTGTAATATGTGCCGCTTGCGCCGGTGTTCAATTTTTCGTAAAACCCGCTGTTTAGCATAAACGTGTCAAAAGCGGCGAGTACGTCGGCTTTGCATTTGACACCCTCCGCGACATTCTGAACCGCTCGGACGGTATCAATGTATTGCATTTGCCGCGCCGTCCTTTTTTCGGGAGTGTCGTCGCCCCGCCTGTACACGGGCGCGGTTTCCAAGCTGTCACGCAATGTTTTTATATAGTATGCGACATCGGCGGGTATGCCGTTTTCGATTAAAGCCTGATAATCGGGCTTTTTCCAGATGTTGTCCTTTTTGACGTATTTATCCGCTTCTCGCTCATTCATCGCGTTAAGGTCACCGGACAGCAGGCCGCGTTTCTGCCACAGGTCTTTTTTCGCGCCGCCTATTTTTTCGCCGAAATCGTCGTGTTGAATACTTGCCATGTGATACATTCCTCCTACTCATATTGATTCAAGCCTTGAAACGGCGGCTAAAGCGAAAGGCGGGAGCCATATAGACCCCCGCCCGTTCCTCAATCGCTGTGTTCGTAGCTGCCGCGCTTATTGGGCGCGGGCTTTCCAGTTTTCTCAGCCTTGTCCCGCTCGACTTTCCGTTTGTTCTCGTCCAGTTTGCCAAGCATTGAGGGCTTACTCGGTTTCGGTTCCGCTTGGGTTTTTCCTTTCTGCGGCGGCTCGTTGTAGCGGAAAAGCTCGTTTTCGCCGGGTTCTTTCATTTCTTCAAGCAACGCCAGTTTTATTGTCGCCCATTGCGGCAGTTTTGTTTCGTCGGCTATTCCCTGTATCTGATGCCTGCCATAGCAGACCGTATCACCTGAAAACAATTCCTCGCCGAATACCGAAGTGCCTATCGCATTGGGGCGCGCCCCGTTGCCGTGAGAGCAGAGGACGAGCTGGTTTTCTGCGGAGCTGTATTCAGGCTTCAGCTCATTCGCCTTGACTATAATCAGCTTGCCTGTAAAATCTGCGTCACCGCTACCCGGCAAGCAATCCCCGCTTTTCAGTTCGATATGCTCGACGCCCGCTGAACGCTTGCGGGAATCCCGCCTTGATTGGACGCAATCAATGTTGTATTGCACCCTTTTTGTAAACTCGGAAATCGCTTCAAGGTAGTCATTTGTATGCCCTGTGAAAATATTGTTATCTCCTGAATTGTTGTAATATGACGTATATCTGTTTTCGACTACCATGTAGCGGTTTTCGGCATCAGGGTTTTCACTGAGGATAATATCGCTGTCGTTTATGCTTATCCTGTTCAATTCCTTGTATTCTCCGGGAGCTTGCATTTCTGATATAAGCATCTCCACATGGATATGCAAGCGGTCGCTGACGGCGTTTTCTATCCGGCTAATCGCATCCTGCGCTAAGCCCTCGTCGTATGACCAGCCCTCATGTTCCGTATTCATGTTAAACGGACACATCTCTGCAAGCACGGCGAGCGGGCGTTCAAGCGTGGTCAGGTAATCCATGACCGTATGCGAAAAGCTGCCGGTGTTTTCCGCAAAGAAGCTGAGAAACGCGGGCAGCCTTACATCATCTTCATCGGAAAATTTTGCGGCAAAGTATTCCACGCGGAGCCGGTTGCACAGCACGGTGTCGTATACATACGGGAAACTCCCGTTTGCGAAATCCTCTCCCTTAAACTCTACGGCAAACGGGTCTTTCTCTTTTGCGCCATTAACCCAATCATATTGCTCGCCGTATTGATTTTGCGTATGGTCGCCGTGCCAGCCGCCGTGACCGTCGCGGTAAACAATGAACGGCTCGTTTGAGCCGCCCTGCACGTCCGGCATTATCCTGTTTATTGCCCCTCTAAAATCCATATCTGTCACCTTTTCCTCTCAGGTGGATCGTGACCGTCCACCGGCACCGCGTTCTGCTCCACGACCGCTTTATAATGCTCCAACAGTTCAAGCATGGACTTTTTGGGTTCTGCGTCGTCTTTCGGCGGGGCGTTCCCGATTACGCCGTCGATATTGTTGTAGTTGCCCTCGACGCTCATTTCCGCGCTGCGGAGATGGTTGTCATCTGAAAAATCCTTGCCCTGCCTTTGGCGCGTGTAGTTATGGCTCATCTCAAACCCTCCTGTCAAATCGCTATGTCGAATTCGTTCCAGTCGCCGTACAAGTCCTCGCCGAGATAGCCTATCAGGTTCAGCGAATCGGGTATGCGCCGAATTGTCGGCGGCAAGTCCCAACCGATTGAGGACGTGAGGTAGCCGTGCGGAGTGAACACCCCGTTTTCCGCTTTGGCAAGCCGCTTGCCGTACTCGCGGCGGTCGATGCACTCTTTCAGCACCTTATCGGCTATATAGCTTTTTGGGTCGCCGATGTGGTACGTCCCAAGCGTTTCCTCGTCGGTGACGCCGGACAGGAGTGCGTAGCAGCAGGTCTGGAAGGTGTAGTCGAGGAACTGCCCCACGCGGTCGAAGTAATAGTCGCTGTCGCATATGGCGCACAGCTTCAAAATCTCGTGGTCGTCAAGTTTGTTCAGCCTGTACGCGAGGTAATTCACCATGGAGAGCGGGGTTTTCATCAGCATACCGCGCCCCATTGCGGGGACACGGCAGTTGTACTCCTTGATTGAATAGCAGCCGCAGTCGCCTTGAATCTCGCTTATAGCCGCATCGAACCGCGCCTGATTCGCGGGGAGCGGCAGCCATACTCGCCTGTCAAGGTTTTCAAGCTGAACGGCTATGTACATGGGTATCTTCCTTTTAATCTTCATAATCGTAATCCTCCTTTTGCAGATACGGGTATATATATGACAATATGCCCATTATGTCGCCGTATGGCAGGGCGAAGGCTTCGCAGAGCGTTGCGATTGCCATGACCTGCGCTTCACTTAGCTTTGAAAGCTCGATTGCCGTTTTTTCTACTTCGTATCGCGGATAGCACATATCCGGCTCCGGCACATGCAGCGCCTTGTAACCGACAAGCCGCATGTCGTCCTCGTCTGCCGAATCTTTCAAGCCGAGGGCGCGGACGCAATCCAAAAGCTCCCGGTACTTGGCGGGTATTGGGATCGCGTGGGTCTTGCCGTCGTGTTCGAGTATTTCTGAAACATAGGGTTTCATAGGTTATTTACCCCCTTTCCGGTTTTTTTGTTTGTTTGCCGCGAACTCCATTTTGAAGTTGACGTACCCATCGCCCGTGTCGTCAAGAATGACCGTCGCGTCGTATTTTTTGCCAGTTTTTTCCGAATACAGGCCATTTACGTCGGCGCGACCGTCTTTGAGCAGGTCGGTGATGATTTCGGCAGTCAGCGGCTTCTTCTTTGCAGTCCAGAACTTCGACGCTTTCCAAACCTTAAAGCCGCATGAGCCTTTGTCGCAGAAAAAGCCGCGCGCGCCCTCCCTAACCGGCGATCTGCAACGCGGGCAAGCGCCGAGAGGTTCGGACGCCTGTTTCTTTGATTCAGGGAACAGCGGCACAAATTCCGGCTTCGGCGCGGCGTTTTCGCGCACGATTGCGGTTATGAACGACGCTATATCATCCAAAAACGCCCCGCCGTCGAGTTCGCCGCGCTCCACCTGTTTGAGCTTGTGTTCCCATTCGGCGGTCAGCTTTGGGGATGTCAAGGCGTCGGGCAGCACGGCAACAAGGTTCTTGCCTTTATCGGTCGAGAGCAGGTTTTTCTTTTGCCGTTCCACGAAGCCGGCACTGACGAGCTTTTCTATTATCGCCGCCCGTGTCGCGGGCGTTCCAAGCCCTTTGCGTTCCGTGTCGTCGGGCATATCCTCCGCGCCCGCGTTTTCCATTGCGGAGAGCAGGGTGTCCTCCGTGTAATGCTTTGGGGGAGTGGTCGCGCCCTCTTTGACGGAAGCGGCGACGCTATAAAAAGTCTGGCCTTTTGATAGTTCAGGCAGCGCTGCGCTGTCCTCGCCGTCCTCGTTTTCGTCCATGTCCGGCTGTGTTTTCCAGCCCGCTTCTATGACAGTCTTGCCTTTTGCTGTAAAGGTGTTACCGCCACAATCAAACGTGACAGTTACCGCCTCATATACATGCTTGGGCGACACGTCGGCTATGAGCCGCTTGCGGACGAGTGCGAATACTTCGCGTTCACCGCTTGGGAGCGTTGAAATGTCGGCATTTATGCTTTCCAGAGTCGGTATGATTGCGTGATGGTCAGTGACCTTGCCGACAATTCGGTCAACGTCCGGCGTGAAATCCGTATCGCCGATGATTTTCAACACGGTATCGCGCATGTCCGCCGTGATATGCTTAGAATCCGAACGCGGGTAACTGGCGATCTTCTTTTCATACAATGACTGGATATAGTCGAGCGTCTGCTGCGCGGTATAGCCGAGCAGCCGGTTCGCGTCCCTTTGAAGGCTTGTGAGGTCGTACAGCTTCGGCGGCGCGATGGTTTTCCGCTGCCGGTCAATTTTCGTAACGACCGCGTTTTGCTCGTTGCAGGCAGCGGCAATCGTTTCGGCTTCGGCACGTTCTTTTAGTTTTTCGCCGCTTGCTGCAAAGCCGCCTAAACTAAGCACAGGTGTATAAAACGGCTCTTTGACGAATCCCGCTATGTCCGCTTCGCGTTTTACGAGCATGGCGAGCGTGGGGGATTGGACGCGCCCGGTGTTGAGCAAAGTCCCGTACAGTATCGAAAAAAGCCTCGTCGCCGAAATTCCCACTATCCAGTCGGCGCGTTCGCGGCTGGATGCGGCGGCGTACAGGCTGTCATACTCCGCGCCGTCTTTGAGGTTGCCGAATCCCGCCTTTACCGCGCTGTCCTCCATCGAGGAAATCCACAGGCGTTTGATTAGCTTCTTGCATTTGGCGTGTTTATAGACAAGCCTGAATATGTTTTCGCCCTCGCGCCCCGCATCGCAAGCGTTGACGACGCAATCCACGTCGGAGCAGTTCATAAGGTCTGTCAGGACATTAAGCTGCGCCGCTTTATCTTTGACAGGGACGTGTTTCCATTCTTTCGGCACAATCGGCAGGTCGGCATACCTGAACTTGGCGTACTGTTCGCCGTAGGCGTCCGGCGCGGCAAGTTCGAGCAGATGCCCGAAGCAATAAGCGACGATGTAGCCGTTGCCGATAAAAAAGCCGCCCTTGCGCTCATTCGCGCCGAGGACGGCTGCGTAGCCCTGCGCCTGCGAGGGCTTTTCACAAATAACAAGCTGCATTTTGATTCCTCCAATAATATCTTTCAAAATTGTATTGACTTTGACGTAACGTAATAGTCTATAATCAAGCGTAATGATAGTGCGAGGTGAAGAAACGATGGAGTATTCCGCAAACAAACTCGCGAAAATGTCGGGAGTCAGTGCCCGTACATTGCGATGGTACGACGAAATAGGATTGCTAAAGCCTGTTCGGGTCGCTTCATCGGGCTATCGCATATACGGGCAAGACGAACTCGATGCCTTGCAGCAAATTCTCTTTTACAGGGAGTTGAGCTTCCCGTTGGAAGAAATCAAGAAGCTCATGTCAGCACCCGGTTATGACAAGGAACAAGCGTTTTTGAGCCATTTGGCGGAGCTTCACATTAAACGGGAGCGGATCGACACGCCGATCAACAACGTCGTAAAGTCAATAGCCGCCATGAAAGGGGAAACTACAATGTCAGACCAAGAGAAATTCGAGGGCTTGAAGCAATCCCTCATTGACGAAAACGAGCGCAAGTACGGCGCGGAAATACGGAAAAAATACGGCGATACCGCCATTGATGAGTCCAACTCCAAACTAAAAGGCTTAACGCAAGAACAGTACGACGAGGGGGAGCGGCTTCGCATTGAAATGGAAACCGCATTGAAAGCCGCTTTTGACGTTGGCGACCCTGCCGGGGAACTTGCACAGAGAGCCTGCGATTTACACAGGCAATGGCTATGCGTCTTTTACCCCAAGTACAGCAAGGAATACCACATGGGATTGGGCGAGATGTACGTTGCCGATGAGAGGTTCCGCGCAAACTACGATAAACTCGCCCCCGGCTGTACCGAGTTTCTGCGTGACGCAATCAATATTTTCTGCATATAACGGCAAAAGGCGGGAGCCGAAGCCCCCGCCCAAAACGATTTTTCGGCTAATAACCCGTCCTCGGCAGCTTCGTAGGCTGCGCGTAGACTTTTGTGACCCATGTTGAGTTGCCGATTACCCACTCTCCATTGTATTTGCCGCCAACGTCGGCTTTGTTGGCGAACTCGTAGCCGTTCGGCAGTGTGCTTTTCACCGTGACGAATATCTGCGGCGCAGTCACTTGGCAGAAGCCCGCCCGCACCGTGCCGAATACAAGCGTGAAGCTCGTAACGTACTCGTCATTGGCAAGCCCAAGCGCGGCGTTGCGGCAGTCAACGACGTTGTTGACAGTGGTTGAAAGGTTGTCTGCGATTACTCGCGTGTCGCCCTTGTTGGTCGTGACGAGGATTTTGTACTTCAAGCTCTGGTTGTACGTCCCCGTAATGATACGGGTTAGCCGCACCGCGTCGGTTGGGAGGATGTCGCGCCAGTAAAAGTCCGTTAGAGGCACGGATGAAGTGTTGGCGACTTCCTTGATGTCGTAGCTTATCGTGTCGCCGGGCATGGTTTCATATACGCCCGTCTTTCGGATTCTTACGCCCGTGTTCGCGGAATAGTTCAGGAAGTCCCGCTTGATGATCTGCGTTGCGAACTCAATCTCTATATCCAGCGTGTCGGTGGACAGCCGATACCACGCCGGGGCTTGCACTTCCTTGACGGTATACCTGCCAAGCGGGAGCGGCTTTGAGATTGCGCGGCCATCCGCGCCGCTTACAAAGCGGTCTATGAGGTTTCCGCTCCTGTAATGGTACACCTCGAAAACCGCGCCCGCGAGCGGGGAGCCTTTCGGCAAGCCGTTGACCTCGTTGTCGTCGCCGGAGAGCTTCATAATCTGAATCTGCCCCATCTGCGGCGTGTTCTCCCACACTACCTCCGTGACCCTGCCGCTCCTGAACTCCACCGTCCTCGGCATGTCGTCGCGATAGTAGCCGTCAGCGGGGCGCGTCTCCCTGATTGTGTAGCGTCCCTCGCTGAGTATGCCGCCGAAGTCGATGATGCCGTTGTTGTCCGTTAAATATGTCCCGACAACAACATTGTTGGAGTCGAACACCATGAACTCAACCCCGAAGATCGACTGCTTGGTTACGCTGTCGATTTTCAGTAGCCGGAACCCCGCTTTCTGGCGGTTCGTCAGTTGTAGCGTGGCGAGTTTTCCCGGCGTGACCGTTACGCTGTGAACGTCCGTGTCAAGCTCGTAGCCGTCAAGGGCTTTGCGCTCTATGACGTGGTACTCGCCTGTGGGCAGCGTGTTTATCTGTATCCTGCCGTTTCTGTCGGTAGTGTAGCTTCCCGTTATGTCGCCGTTTGGCGACGTTGACCTGTTGGGGCTGTTCGCTTCCGTACCCGGCTGGTTGCCGTCCGCGATGTCCCCGGTGACAAACTGCCCGTCTGCGCGGCGAACGTCAAAGACAACGCCCGCGAGTGGCTGCCCGGTCGCTTCGTCGGTCTTGACAATAAGCAAGCCGCTCATGGCAGTGTTCTCAATGGTGAGCGTTACGAGCGCGCCCCACTTAATTTCAACGTTTTTCGGTTCGCTGTCGATGATGTAGCCGTTTGCGGCTTTGGTTTCGGTGACGGTGTACCAACCCTGCTCCAGTCCGGGCAGGTATATCAAGCCGTCGCTGCCCGTCGTGTATTCGCCGATACGCTCGCCGTTCATTCTGCTTACGCTGAACGACACGCTCGCTATTGGCTGCCGCGTCGCGCCGTCGATCTTCAAGATTTGAAGCCCTGCGAGTGGCTTGTTGGTGAACTCAACAGCCGTCAACCTGCCGCTCCTGACAGTTACCGTCTGCGGCTGCGCGTCGAGGATATAGCCGTCCGGGGCTATCGTTTCCGATAC
>Ga0099364_10002411_pt1 | contig 29813 bp, 21 predicted proteins | sample TergutTh196P3_FD_73070 | JGI IMG/M metagenome (GOLD analysis project Ga0099364, IMG submission 73070) | Microcerotermes parvus P3 segment gut microbial communities from Pointe-Noire, Republic of the Congo - Th196 P3 | ecosystem: Host-associated > Arthropoda: Insects > Digestive system > Gut ...
TGAACACTCGTCAATGTTAGACATTATCAAGCAATTGGCAGTAGAAAAGGTGAAGTTGGTAATCACCACCGACCATGGTTCTATTAATGTGTCTAACCCTGTAAAGGTTATAGGCGACCGCGAGAGCTCGTCAAACCTGCGCTACAAGCAAGGCAAGCAGCTTAACTACGAATCGAAAAACATTTTTGCAGTTAAAGACCCTCACAGCATACGCCTGCCAAAGCTAAACATTACCACAAGCTATATGTTTGCCGTAAACAATGATTATATGATTTATCCCAAGAATTATAATTATTACGTAAACTTTTACAAGAATACGTTCCAACACGGTGGTATATCTCTTGAGGAAATGATGGCTCCGCTCATTGTGCTTAGTCCAATTGACAAATGACTGTATTATATCGAAATAAATCATTAAGTAATAAGTAAAAAAACAGGAGTTATGGCTGAATATAAATTTATATTTAGCCATAACTAGTATTAAAAGTATTAAAATATGAGTTATGGCGCAGTATAAGCAAATAGAGCGCCAACGGATAACTTGCCAACAACGCGGTTTTGATGCACAATCGCAAAGTAATGCCACAGTCGCGGATAAGATATGCAATAAGGCAAAGCAACGCACCAAAGGCAATAGATATGAACAGTTTGCGAAATTCGTAAGCAACCGGATAGTAGCGTTGGGCGAAGAAAAGCATTGTGCAGAAAAAGATAAACTGCGCCAGCAACGTAGATACTCCAGCCCCAATTGCGCCCATCAAAGAGACAAAGAAAATATTCAAACCGACGTTCAATAATGCAACAAAAATAGTGCTCAACGCTATTATTCCCGAACGCTTAACAATTTGAAGACAATACGATGCGTTGTCCTTCATCATGCTAAAGACAATGCCAAATGAAATGAAAGGAATAATATACCATGCGTCCCAATAATCGGGATTCCGTGCAAAAAGTCGGATAATTTCCTGACCAAAGAGGCAAAGCCCAATAACAAAAAACATCAGTCCGAAAGTAAAGTAACTCATCACTTTAGTCAAAAAAGGCTTTATTTCTGGTTGGTTTACCATCTGAAAAATTGTTGGCGCTAAAGTTGATTGTACCGACAGGACTATCACTATTTTGAGCGTGGTAGCGAATTTGTGTCCTAACGAGTAAATTCCCACACTTTCCAAATCCGAAATAAAATTAAGAGTATAACGGTCGGTAATCACTAAAATAGTGCTGAAAGATGACGATAAAACAAGTGGTAGCGAATAATTTAGCATTTTTTTCAATATTTCGGTTTCAAATTTTGCTGCAATATTTCTTATTGTTAGCGGCATGAATAATATCAGATACACTATTGAGCCTACAATTTGTGCTTCATATATGCCTTCTACCTTGCGATTTAGAAAAACTACCGTAACAAAAGTACATATTAGCGTTATACACAACCGTATTATTAGATTTCGGGAGTACAAAACTGCTTTTCTTTGCATTTTGCACAATGTTGCCGGCACAACGCAAACTAATTCAAACACAGCCGAAAGTGTCACTAATCGAACCAAACGGGTAAAGTCGCCCGTATCGAATAAAAGATTAGAAACAGCGCGCGACAGTGGATAAAAGCTGATAAACACTAACGAAGCCAAAAAAACTACAGACGCTAAAGTAGTAAAATACGTCGATTTTTGTTTCCCAACAGTATCGGTATCCCAGTACCATCGGGCAAAAGCAGTAGTCAAATTTAGACCGGCAATACAAACAATCAACTGAAAGGTTACGTCCATTGTTCCCAATATACCGTATTCTGCAATGCTCATCCTGTCGGTATAATACGGCAACATAATAAAACCGACAATCTTGCTCGAAGCGTTTCCTAATGCATATATTGCCGAATCCTTAACTAATGATTTGAGGTTTTGAAACATATGGCAAGTCATTTTTTAACGGCTCGTTCGTTTTTTGTTGATATTTCCACCAAACAGGAAAATAAACAACACTGTCATATACAATAGTAACGTTCCTAAACTCGAACAATGCTTTAATTAACGAAAAACAGAACAGCGTCAGTTTTCGCAACTCCCAGATGACGGGCAGGCGGACTATTTTTGGAGGTATTTTCATTATGTCTTTTATGTGTTTTTGATAAAAACTTTTATTTATGCGTCCGTAATGTACCCGCGCTAAACTTGCTCTCTGTAAATGAAGTTGTTCTGTTTTGTACGAAAAATGGTCAACCTTTTCGCACATCATCTGCAATAAAGCCCCATTGGCTTTATTTCCTATAATTCCTAATATACCCGGCATAATGATTCATTTTTTGTCTACTTTCTTAATCCATGCTCCGACTTTTCTAGAGCCTTCACGATAAATTTTTTCTGCTTCTTTGAGTTGTTTTATAATTTTTTTAACCCCAGCAACACTTAATCCAAGTTTTTCTGCAATTTCAGCAGTGGTAATATTCGTATCTTCTTCAATAAACGCCAAAACTTTTTCTTTATTGTCTACTTTATTGTCTACTTTTTCGTTTTTATTGTCTACTTTATTGTCTACTTTTTCGTTTTTATTGTCTACTTTATTGTCTACTTTTTCGTTTTTATTGTCTACTTTATTGTCTACTTTTTTCAAAGTGTTAGCCACTTCGCTATCAAAAGGCAATTGAGCATAAAGCGTACTATCGGTAAATCCAAAAATGTCTCTATCGTAAACTCTTGTAATGTCTCTTACACCGTAGCCCAGCGCTTCAACTAATTCCAAATCTTTTAGAATACGCATTAATTGAGGATTTCTTAATGCAGAAACGCCGAGGAAAAAATCGTTAATGGTCAATTGCGGAAGCAAACCGCCGTAGGAACGAACTGCAAAACGATTCTGAAAAACTTCAAATATAGGCAACATCCCGTAGGAATAGTCGTTATGAGCAAAGGCATTGATAATGACTTCGCGCAGGCATTTGTTGTCTACCAAACGCTTGTCAATTCTATGAGCGGCGCCTGTTAGTTTAGAGGATGTGATATTTTCTATTTCAAATCTGTCTAAAATACGGTGAATAGCGGTAATCAAACAGCAATTTCCGTACTCAATGCCCTTCTCAATGAGTTCAAATCTTTCTCCGGCATCGTTAAATCTTGCAAAACGAACCGAAACTTGATTGTTATCTGCCATTAAATAAGCAAGATAGTTATAGGCTCCATCTTTAGTAAGAAAATTTAACGTTCGGGCAAAGGTATGCTCGGCGAGCGGCTTATTAAATCTGCGATAATGAATAAATAAATCTGCAAATGTAAGTTCCTGCTCGGGCGACTCCATCATTATCAACGATTGGGGAAACGATTTGCTTTGAAAAGAATAAATCATTTCTTGCAACATCGGTTGAGCTGAACTTCCAATTCTTATAAATGCTCCTGCTTCTGACAGTCCCTTGCTCTTAATGTAATATGGTTTTTCAACTCCTTCTTTTATGGAAATTTTTAATACAGACTTATTATCAATAATCTCTGTGTTTATTGAGATAAGCGAGAGGGTGGCGGGCACAATACCAAAAATCAGGCGGTCTTTGACTTGCAATTGGACCTTATCTATATCGGGAACGCCAATAATATCACCGTTATCTCTCACGCCAATGTAAATATCGCCACCCCTTCCGTTAAGAAATGCCACCGTTTCTTTTTCGAGGGATTCGGAAAGTCTTTCTTTATACTCTATCAGTTCATTTTCTTTTAACATCTATACTATCGTTTAAATCAACAAATTTGAAATGGCGTACATCGGTACAACGTTCATCATTATAAATCATTTATTTCAAGCCGCAAAAATAATACTTTTTTTTTAATGTAAAAAAGTCAAGGCAAAAAAAACATCATTTTTGATTTTTTAGCGTAATCACTGTTATTTCGGGCGGCATGCCGATACGTGCCGGAAAACCTATTACGCCTAATCCTCTACTAATGTACAGATATTGTTCTCCGGTTTTATAAAGCCCTATCGAGTGTCGGCGAAAACGGGGGAACAGCGGGGCTGGGCTATAGCGCTTGTCGCCTATTTTCACTCCCATCTGCATTCCGTGCGTGTGTCCCGTAAGCGTTAGCGCGATATCCGTTTTGCCCTCTACTTCCTTAGCCCATAGTGACGGGTCGTGGGTTATCAAAACTTTAAATTGCACGTCGCGCACAGGGTTGAGCGCCTTGTTCAGGTCAGCTCTTTTAGGAAAACGTTTTAAAACTCCCCAGTTTTCAACGCCTGTTAGCGCAATGCTGTCAGCGTCGCCGCGTTGTATTATTACTGCCCTATTGTTGAGAAACTCAAAGCCCATTTCTTCGATGTTACCAACGAGAGCGTTGAAATTTGCCACCGAATCTGCCGGATTTTTCCACTTGTAATAGCCGCCATAATCATGATTTCCTAACACAGCAAATTTTCCGTCGTGAGCGTTCAATTGAGAAAAGATGGGAATAAACGCGATGAGTTCATCGGCAAAGTTGTTCACTATGTCGCCCGTCATTACTATCAGGTCGGGTTTCTGTTCATTTATCAAATCTACTACTTTTTGGAAACGATGCGACGACCGAGCAAAACTTCCGGTATGAACATCGGAAATCTGGACTATTTTGTAGTTATTGAAGGCTTGCGGAAGGTTACTGCAGGCGACTTCAATATTTTCGACCTTAAAATTGTATTGACCAAATAAAATTCCCCAAACCACAACGCACGTAACCGGCAAGCTCACCCAAAAACCATATCTGCAATTTTTGATTTTTGATTTTTGATTTTTGATTTTGGCAACACTCCAATCAAAAATTACAAACAGCGCATATATCGATTTTGGTGCATAAAGCGCTGCTACTCCCCCAAAAAAGTAATAATACAGGGCAATAATCCGGAAGTCGCTGATTTTCTTTTGGAACAACACCCCGAAGAGAGCAATAGAAATAGCTACAACTGCCTGAACGATAATTGCATACTTGATTTTTTGCCAATTCCGGGAACTGAATATCGGAAACCCACTTTTTATCCCCTTTGCTGTTAAAAAATCAAGCAGTATGATGCTGATAATTACAAAAATTGACATTATTTGTTGCATCTATCAGGCTTTGCGCTAATTGCATGAACGCCTTTCCTGTAATTGAACTTTCGTTTTCGGCTACGGGCTGTCCGCTGTCGCCACCTTCGCAAATGCCTTGTACTATAGGTATTTGTCCGAGCAGTCGAATACCCTTCTGTTCTGCCAACGCCTTACAGCCGCCGTTTCCGAAAATGTAATAGCGGTTGTCGGGCAACTCGGCAGGTGTAAACCACGCCATGTTTTCGACTAATCCAAGTATTGGAACGTTCACATTTTCAGTTTGAAACATATCAATACCCTTAATTGCGTCGGCTAAGGCAACTTCCTGAGGGGTACTGACAATAACCGCTCCTGTGACGGGCAACTCCTGCACAATTGTCAGATGCACATCTCCCGTTCCGGGCGGCATGTCTATAATCAGATAATCCAAGTCTCCCCAGCGGCACTGGGCGAGCATCTGCCTGATAGCGCTTGTAGCCCTGGGACCGCGCCAGATAATAGCATCCTGCGGACGAACGAAAAAACCTATGGACAAAATCCGTATCCCGTATCGTTCGATGGGTATAATTTTTCCGTCAACTATCTCAGGGCGCGCATCTTCAGCTCCCAACATCTTAGGTATGGACGGACCGTATATGTCAGCATCCAGCAAGCCTACCCTTTGTCCCATCTTAGCCACAGCCACAGCTACATTTGCCGCTACGGTCGATTTCCCTACGCCGCCCTTGCCCGATGCTACGGCAATGATGTTTTTTGCCGGCGGTCTAATTTTTTCTGCCTGTTGTGAAGTTGCCGGCGGCGGCATTATTTTTACAGCTATATCAGGCTCTACATCCGGGTGAAGATAACTACGCAAAACCTTTTCGCACGCCTTCACGATGGAATTTTTCATCGGGTCGTGAGCCTTCGCAAAAGTAAGGGTCACAGCCACGCCCACCCCTGCTATGGATATGTCGCTCACCATATTTAGTTCGACAATATTTTTGCCCACAGCAGGGTGCCTGACATTTTTTAATGCGCCAATAACTTCTTCAGCAGTAAAGTCCAATTTATTGCTTAGTTATTTGCCGTTTGGGTATCCCGCGCCACTTGGCCCCTGATAGTAAGCCGTATAGGAGAATTGTGGGCAGTAGATATTATCGTAGCAGCCTGATTGAACTGGTGCTCATAGCTGGTACGGGTGTACATCATCGTTATTACTCTACTTTGTCCCGGCAAAATTTGGTCGCTGCCGGCGGGACAACTGGACACCGTGCATCCACAGCCTACAGAACAGTTCTGAACAACTACCGGTCTGGAACCCGTATTTGTAAACTTGAACTCAAATTTGGCAGTGTCATTCAACGCTACCTTTCCGAAATCATGTTCCAACTTTTCGAAAGTCATCTCCGGAACGTCGGGTCTACCGGCTGCAGGGGCTTGCCCAAAACTGGTTGTCGCAATAAAGCAACACGCAATAATCGCTAAAAAAGCTCGCTTAACAATACTATTCATCTTTTTAAATTTATTAAATTAATACTACATTTTATTACTATATTTAACAGAAAAACAAAAACCGTGCCAATCTTGTTTTTTTTTTAATTTTTTTTTAATTTTTTTTTGAAAATTATCAGTCATTCATCTTTAGTACCGCTAAGAACGCCGTCTGCGGCACTTCTACGTTTCCTATCTGTCTCATCCGCTTTTTGCCCTTCTTTTGTTTTTCGAGCAATTTGCGTTTGCGCGTGATGTCGCCGCCATAGCACTTGGCGGTAACGTCCTTGCGCACAGCCTTCACCGTTTCGCGGGCAATGATTTTTGCGCCTATTGCCGCCTGTATCGCTATATCAAATTGCTGGCGCGGTATCAAGTCCTTCAGTTTTTCGCAGATGCGACGACCAAAATCGTAGGCGTTGCCGCGATGTATCAACGCCGAGAGAGCGTCCACACCCTCGCCGTTGAGCAAAATATCAAGGCGAACCAAATCGGCTTTCTGATAGCCTGAGGTGTGGTAATCAAATGAAGCATAGCCCTTTGAGATGCTTTTCAGCCGGTCGTAGAAATCAAAAACAATTTCAGAAAGAGGCATCTCAAAATTTAACTCTACACGGTCGGTAGTCAAAAATATCTGATTTTTCAAAACTCCGCGCTTGTCAAGGCACAGTTTCATTATAGGTCCGATATAATCTGATTTTGAAATTACCTGCGCATGTATGTATGGCTCTTCGATATAGTCAATGAATCCTATCGCCGGCAAACCCGATGGATTGTGCACCTCTACGACCTCTTCCCTGTTAGTATAAACCATGTATGAAACGTTTGGCACAGTGGTTATTACGTCCATATCGAACTCTCTGTCCAATCGTTCCTGAATTATTTCCATGTGCAGCAGTCCGAGAAATCCGCACCGGAAGCCAAAACCTAATGCAGCCGACGATTCGGGCTCAAAGGTTAATGAGGCGTCGTTGAGTTGCAGTTTTTCTATCGATGAGCGCAACTCTTCGTAGTCGCTGGGGTCTACCGGATAGATGCCGGCAAAAACCATCGGCTTAACCTCTTCAAAGCCTTCTATAGCCTTTTCGCACGGTGTTTTTACAGATGTAATAGTGTCGCCCACCTTCACTTCTCGGGCAGTTTTTATACCTGAAATAATGTATCCCACGCTGCCTGTTTCCAAGCGGTCGCGCGGCTCGAGTTTTAGGCGCATCACGCCTATTTCGTCGGCATGATACTCCTTTTCGGTGTTGAAAAATTTTACTAAATCGTCCGTACCTATACTTCCGTTTACAATCTTAAAGTATGCTATTATTCCTCTAAAAGAGTTGAACACCGAATCGAAAATTAGCGCCTGCAACGGGGCTTGTGGGTCTCCCTTTGGCGGGGGCACTACATCAATGATGCGTTCAAGTATCTGGTCTACGCCTAATCCTGTTTTTCCGCTGGCTTCTATTATGGCTTCGCGTTTGCAACCCAATAAATCAACTATTTGGTCTTTAACCACATCGGGCATCGCCGCGGGCATATCAATCTTATTCAGTACCGGAATGACCTCAAGGTCATATTCTATAGCCTTATACAGGTTTGATATCGTTTGCGCCTGTATTCCCTGAGTAGCGTCTACAATAAGTAATGCTCCTTCGCAGGCTGCTATTGAACGCGACACTTCGTATGAAAAATCGACGTGTCCGGGCGTATCGATAAGATTAAGAATATAGTTTGTGCCTTCGTGCGTGTAGTCCATCTGCACTGCGTGGCTTTTAATAGTTATGCCGCGTTCTCGTTCCAGGTCCATATTGTCGAGTACCTGGTCGTAAAAATCGCGTTCGGCTACAGCGCCGGTAGCCTGTAAAAGACGGTCGGCAAGCGTGCTTTTGCCGTGGTCGATGTGAGCAATAATGCAAAAATTTCTGATATTATTCATCTAATGATATTTGTTTCAAAAAAACGCCGCAAAATTAGTTGAAAAATTTCTTTTTTGCAAATTTTTACTGCGAAAATTTGAAAATAGTGAATTATATTTTTCACTTCAAATGCAACAAAACTATAATTTTTTCGTATATAAGAAATCGGATAGTTAATTTAGTTTTCATGAATAACGGAAAATCATTATCGACCCCTCTGCAAAGGATTACCGTCATTGACGCTTTAAGGGGGTTTTCACTGCTGGGTGTTTTGCTTGTGCACATGCAACAACGATTCAGTATTCGTACTGGACAAAGGGAACAGTTGCTACCAATGTTGGACGACATCGTCAGGCAACTTATCTCGAATGTCTTTTCGGGTAAATTTATACTAATTTTCGGATTTTTATTCGGATTGAGTTTTTTTATCCAGATGGATCGGGCTCAAAAGAAAGGTATAGAATTTCACAAACGGTTTTTATGGCGAATGGCAATTCTGTTTTCCTTAGGAATATTTGGCACTCTATTTTATGCTAACGATATTATTACGATATATGCCGTATTTGGGGTAGTTCTTTTATGTATATACAGACTTAAAAACTGGGCGCTTGTGACGATAATATGCCTTTTAATGCTGGGTATGCCACGTTTTTTGATTTTGGGGTACGAAAGTATAGTAAAAACAGAACAAGTGGAAAATGTTCAGCCTTCTTCGGGACGTTCTTCGGAAAATGTTAGACAATCCAATCAAAATAATGTCGAAAAACCAACGTTTCTCAGTGACGCAAAAATTAAATTAACCAGAGGCATGGTGACAAAACTGACCCGAGAGTTTGGTTATTCCGGACGCGCTTATCCAACGCTGGCTCTGTTTATTCTTGGTTTTTTGGTAGGACGTTTCCGATTCTTTGAGGAAGTACATTTTCGCAAAAAAAGAAATCTTATAATCTTTGCGGGGTGCATAGTTGCTGTCATAGTATTGAAATACATAATAGGCTTATTTCCGGCGCAGTCAATGTTTAGACGTCCATCGGAGTTGACGCTATCGTATTTTTTCTTGTCGCCTCTAAATGACATTTACCGAATGGTGTATGCCGGTGCGCTGGCAATGGGATTTATTATAATCTATCACACAAAAATAGGCGGAAAATGTTTGGACATAATGATGCCTCTGGGACGCACCGGATTAACCAACTATATGATGCAAAGCATTATAGGTTGTCTGATATTCTCAATGTGGGCTTTTGGTTCAATTTTTGGAACATGGGGCATAACAGAAACGTTTGCGTTAGGGTTAGTAATTTATACCATACAGATAATAGTTAGCAAATATTGGCTGAAATACTATTTGTACGGTCCGTTTGAATGGTTTTGGCGTTCGGCAACATACTTTAAATGGCAGCCGTTAAGAAAATAACTTAAATTTAAAAATTTGTGAGGCGACAAACTAATTTAATAAGAGACATCGACTGGTTTACTATCGGATTGTTTTTTGTTTTGGTAATAATGGGCTGGTTCAACATATATGCAGCCGTTTACGACGAACAACACTCCAGCATTTTTGACCTTTCGCAACGATACGGCAAGCAAATGTTGTGGATACTCACGGCGTTGGCGCTGGCTGTTATAGTGTGCATTATTGATGTTCACTTTTATGCCTCTTTTTCATACATCATACATGCGTTCGGCATACTGGCGCTGATGGTGGTATTGGCAATAGGACCGGTAATAAAAGGCACTAAGGGGTGGATAGTAATCGGAGATATACAAATTCAGCCCGCCGAGTTCGTAAAAATATCTGTAGGGCTTGCATTAGCCAAATTTATTGGCAACTACAACGGACGACTGATGGAACCGCGCAACATCCTGACGGTCTTAGCCCTGATAGGTTTGCCTGCCGCACTTATACTCATGCAGCCCGATGTAGGCTCGTGTTTGGTATACATGGCGTTCTTTTTAGCTCTCTATCGCGAAGGATTGCCTACGGAAGTACTATTGTTCGGTTTTTTGGCAGTGATGCTGTTCATATTGTCAATATTGATGCAGGATGCAGAGGCATTACTGAAGGGAGGATTAGTGTTTATCGGATTTGTCGTATTTTGGTTTAAAACCAGACGAGGACAAGATTTCCTGAAAGGAATTGGTTTGTTCTCCGGTATTTCGTGCCTGTTGTGGCTTGTTAACTTTCTGATTACAAAGCGTTTCGAGCTGCATGATATATTGCTTGCCTCTGCCATTTTGTCGGCAATCGTATTTATAATAATGTCATATATTTCGCGGCTGCCTGTTATTCGCACGATATCGCTTTTCATACTTGGCGCCTTGTTGTTTACCACCTCCATCGATTTCGTGTTCGACAACATGTTAAGTTCTCACCATCAGCAACGTATACTTGTTATGCTGGGCATGGAGTCCGACCCGCTCGGCATAGAATATAATGTCAATCAGTCGAAAATAGCTATCGGCTCGGGCGGTTTTTTCGGGAAGGGCTTCCTTCAGGGAACGCAGACCAAATATAATTTTGTGCCCGAACAAAGCACCGATTTTATCTTTTGCACCGTAGGCGAAGAATGGGGTTTTGTCGGTTCTTTTGTAGTTATAGGGCTGTTTGTTACGCTATTGCTGCGAATGTTATACTTAGCCGAGCGACAGCGTTCGGTCTTCAGCCGCGTGTATTGCTATTGCGTGTTGAGCGTGTTTTTCCTGCATATAACAATAAATCTGGCGATGACAGTAGGATTACTGCCCGTGATAGGCATACCGCTGCCCTTTTTCAGTTATGGCGGCTCCTCGCTGTGGGCGTTTACGATTATGTTGTTCATAATGTTGAGATTAGACGCAGCAAGAGAGGAATATATACGATGACTCAGGTTTCAGGTTTCAGGTTTCAGGTTTCAGGTTTAAGTTTTTTTCTTAAATAATGTTAAGTATCGTGTTTTTTGAAAATTTGGCTTGATCTTTGTAGGTATAATTTTTAAATAAAATTGAGTTTTTAAATTAAAATAAGTATAAAAAAAGTTATATATCATGAAAATCAAGAATTTATTGACAATGTTGCTCGTTGCTGTTTGCGGAGGGGCGATTTCGGTGTTTTTCTACACGCAACTGTTTGAGACCAAGGTTATAGAGAAAATCTATAAGCAATATGCCTCCTCGTCGCATCCTCACCTTCATCTTGCAGGTTTTGAGCCTTATACGATAGGTGATGTATCTTTTCCCGACCTCACTTTTGCCGCTGAGAAGGCTGTGCACTGTGTGGTGCACGTCAGGGTGAAATCCATGCAGGAGGTTAGAAATCCGTGGTTTGGGCAGCAGCAAGTCCCCAGAGAAGGTTTTGGCTCAGGCGTTATCGTTGGTTCCGATGGTTATATCGTTACAAATAACCATGTTATAAACAGGTCAGACGAAATAGAGGTAAAGTTGAACGACGGGCGTGTGTTCGAAGCAAGCATAATAGGTACTGACGCTTTTACTGATTTGGCTTTGCTAAAAATAGAAGAGGTAAATTTGCCCTTTCTCAGTTTTGGCGACTCGGAAACATTGCGCGTTGGAGAATGGGTTCTGGCAGTAGGAAATCCGTTAAATCTCACGTCAACGGTCACAGCCGGTATTGTCAGCGCTAAAACACGCAATCTCCCCATCACATACAGGCGGCAACAAGGGCTTGATACGTACATACAGACGGATGCAGCTATAAACCAGGGGAATAGCGGCGGCGCATTAGTGAATATTCGTGGCGAGTTGATTGGCATCAATTCCATGCTATGGTCGCAAACCGGCGGTTTTTCGGGCCATTCGCTTGCTATACCAGCAACGATAGCAGAACATGTAATAAAAGATTTAAAAGAATTTGGTCATGTACAACGCGCCATCTTAGGCTTAAACTTTGCCGGAGGGGGCGGACAGTTTTCCAACGAAACGCCGGAACTTACAATCGTAGAAATTTCAGAAAATTTTGGCGCCGCCGAAGCGGGCATAAAACTTGGCGACGTTATGACCGCTATTAACGATGTGACTATCAGAACGTTTAGCGAGTTTCAGGAACAAATTATGAGGTATCGACCGGGCGAAATTATAAAAATTTCTGTAATTCGTGACAATAAAACGCAACATTTTATGGTTACTTTACGTAATATAGAAGGTACCACTCAAGTCGTCCTCAACGAAAATGCAAGTTTAGTGTTAGGAGCGCGATTTGAGAACATTTCACAAAGGGATAGACAAAGACTTGGAATAACTTCCGGCGTCAGAGTTAGCTCTGTGGGACAGGGTGCGTTGAGTTCTTTGCAAGGTATGCGCAATGGCTTTATCATCACTGCGATAAATGATAAACCGGTCAATTCGGCGCGCGATATACAGGCAATTGTTGATGGAGTTGAAACAGGAGGAAGAATACTGATAAACGCCATAAACACAAGAGGACAGGTAGTATATTATGTGACGCAAAAATAGTTTTGAAAAAAATTATTTTGCAGGTAGAATAAAATTTATTAATTTTGCGAAATTTTTTAATAAAAGATGAGACAGTTAAAGATCACAAAATCAATAACTAACCGTGAAAGCGCTTCATTAGACAAGTATCTTCAGGAGATTGGCAAGGAAGAGTTAATCACTGTAGAAGAAGAAGTTGAGTTGGCTCAAAGGATCAGAAAAGGTGATCGTGTGGCTTTGGAAAAGTTGACACGGGCAAATTTAAGGTTTGTGGTTTCTGTGGCAAAACAATATCAAAATCAAGGCTTAAGCCTTCCCGACTTGATAAACGAAGGCAACCTGGGCTTGATAAAGGCGGCTGAAAAGTTTGACGAAACACGTGGTTTCAAGTTCATTTCGTATGCCGTGTGGTGGATACGCCAGTCTATACTGCAGGCATTAGCCGAGCAGTCGCGCATAGTGCGCCTGCCCCTAAATCAGGTCGGCTCGCTAAACAAAATCAATAAGGCGTTCGCTAAATTTGAGCAGGAGAACGAGCGGGTGCCCACCGCAGAAGAATTGGCGGAAGTGTTGGAACTTACCAAGGAAAAAATCGCCGATACCCTGCGCGTGTCCGGAAGGCATGTATCCGTTGACGCACCTTTCATTGAAGGCGAGGACAACAGCCTTTTGGACGTGTTGGTCAACAACGAATCGCCAATAGCTGACCGCGCACTGATAGCAGAATCATTAGTTAAAGAAATAGAAAGAGCCTTAGCAACCCTAACCGAGCGCGAACGAGACATTGTCAAGTTGTTCTTCGGAATAGGAGTACAGGAAATGACGCTCGAAGAGATAGGCGAAAAGTTCGGACTAACTCGAGAACGCGTGAGGCAAATTAAGGAAAAAGCAATACGCAGACTGAGGCACACCTCAAGAAGTAAATTGTTGAAAAGTTATTTAGGGTAACGGTAGAAAAAAAGCGGAAGCTTAGACCGCTTTCGATGCGTAAGCGTATACTTTATCAAGTATGCGCTTGCTTACGCGTTGTTCTGTTGTCTTCAGAAAATCTGAAACATCCGTTACTTCTAATAAATCCTCATACGACAGCAAATGAAACTGACGACTGAAAGGGTGGTGAAACGACAACAAAAATAATGTAAAATCTTTATACATAGGCTTATAAAACACTGTTTAATTTATTATACCATTAAAACGAGGTTTTATATAAAATATTGTATAAAATAGAAAAAAATATATTAGCGTCAATCTTTATACCCTAAAATCATCCGCCATTTGTCGTTAATATCTTTTCGCGGAGTAATTTTGCTATACCCATGCTCGTTTAAAACCTCTGCCATTTTGTCAAGATATGCTTCGTTGATTTCAAAAAATATTTTGCCGCCTACTTTCAGACATTTTTTTCCAAAAGAAGCTATACATTTATAATATATAAGCGGGTCGTTTTCGGGCGTGAACAGGGCACAATGTGGCTCATAATCAAGCACATTAGGCAACATGTAGCTTTTTTCCGATGGGGTTACATACGGTGGGTTGCTCACAATCACATCTATCGAACTGCGCTCAAACCCCATCATACCGTCGTTCAGCACATCTTTGAGAAGAAAATTTATCACCGTGCCATTTTTCTCAGCATTGCGTCGGGCAACGGTTAGCGCCGGCTCGGAAATATCTATTGCCCAAACGTTGGCGCGGTTGAAATTTGTTTTCAGAGATATGGCAATACATCCGCTGCCCGTACCGATATCGACAATAGACAACGGCGCGCTTTTGTCATATCCGCGCACAATCCAATCTACAAGTTCCTCTGTTTCAGGGCGCGGAATAAGCACATCGGGGCAAACCTCAAAAGGCAACCCATAAAACTTCGTTTCGCCAAGAATATACTGTATTGGGCGATATTTTTTCAATTCGCAGATGGCAGTAAGGATTTGCTGTTGGGCGTCAGGAGGTAGTTGGCTGGCACATTGCATCGGCAATGCGCACCGCATTGCCGATGCCGATTTTACAAGAATACGTACAAAACTGTCGATTTCCCGTTCGGGATACATCCCTGCCAACTGCCGATGCGCTTCACGATGTATATCCATTATTCAATTAACTCCACGCTTCGCCGTATGAACTTGTTCAATTCTTCGCCTTTGAGCATATTGTTTGCTAAAAGCGCCAAATCGACCAACTGACGGGCAAGAGGATTTGTATTGCCGTAGTTTGCCAGCAATTCTTTCTTGTCGTCATAAATTTTTGTTTCCTTTGCTTCCAATTCGTCGCGCTTGTCTTTCTCAGCCTGGTCTTTTTCTTCTTCTTTCTTGTCTTTGAGGCTCTCTTCCAGGGTTTTCAGTTCGGCGCTAATGGGTTGCAACTCGTCGTTGAAGGCTTTCAGCTTGTCGCCTAAATCTTTTTCTTTTTCGGCAATCAGCTTTTTCACTAACGCATGGTCGGTGTTTACCACTAAATTGAAGCTGTCGGGCATCACGCCGTAGAAGTCCATCCCTCTGCCGCCTCCGCCAATGGCAGACATATCCTTCATGCGGCGCATAAATTCCGACTGGGTGATAACCATTGGTTGCGCCTGCTGACCCATGCTTTCGTAGGTTATGTGGAAATAGCCTGCCGACGTGGGCGTCAGAGGCGTAAAAACCTCGCGCATATCTTCCTGCTCATCTTGCGGAAGTGTAGTGGCTAAATGGTCTTCTTTTTGTATCAACCGCTCAACAACATCCGAATCCACGCGGGCAAACTGGATTTCGCTCTTCTTGCCTTCAACAAAATTAGCAAAATGCACATCTAACTGTCCGTCAAGGTTTAATACATCGTAGCCTTTCGATTTTGCCGCATCGATGAAACTATACTGAGCCTGCATGTCGGTGGCATACAAATAAATAACTTTTTTATCCTTATTCGTTTGCTCACCCTTCACCAATTTGTTGTACTCTTCGAGCGTGAAATACTTGTTATCAGTATTTTTCAGCATTACAAACTTATCAGCGCGCTCAGCAAATTTTTCATCAGTTATCATGCCGTATTCGATGAAAATCTTAATGTTATCCCATTTTTTCTCAAACTCGGGACGCTCTTTTTTGAAGATTTCTTCTAACCGGTCTGCAACTTTTTTAGTGATATGGCTCGAAATTTTCTTCACGTTAGCGTCGCTTTGCAGGTAGCTGCGCGAAACGTTGAGAGGAATATCAGGCGAATCGATAACCCCGTGAAGAAGCGTAAGAAAGTCGGGAACCACGCCCTCGACCGAATCGGTTACAAACACCTGATTGCAATACATTTGTATCTTGTTCTTCTGAAACTCTATGTTGCTTTTGATTTTTGGAAAATAGAGTATTCCGGTGAGGTTGAACGGATAGTCTACGTTCAGGTGAATGTAGAACATGGGGTCTTCCTGCATGGGGTAGAGGTCGCGGTAGAACTTCATATAGTCCTCGTCTTTGAGGTCGGCAGGCTTGCGCGCCCACAGCGGAGTAGTTTCGTTGATGATGTTATACTCGTCTGTTTCAACCTCTTTGCCGTCTTTCCATTCTTTTTTCTTGCCGAAGGCAATTTCTACGGGCAAAAAGCGGCAATACTTACGCAGCAGCTCTTCTATTCGTTTTTCTTCGAGGAACTCGCCCGAGTCGCTGTCTATATACAGTGTTATTTCGGTGCCACGTTCGGTCTTGTCGCAGTCCTCAATTTGATATTCGGGGCTGCCGTCGCACGTCCACTTCACTGCTTTAGCGCCTTCCTGATATGACAGGCTGCGCACTTCGACCTTTTTGGAGACCATGAACGTGGAGTAAAAACCCAAGCCAAAATGACCTATAATGTTTTGGTCTTTATACTTTTTGATGAACTCGTCGGCGCTCGAAAAAGCAATCTGGTTGAGGTACTTGTCCATCTCTTCGGCTGTCATGCCCAGACCGCGGTCGATTATTTTCAGTTTGCCGTCGGCAACGGAAAGGTGGATGGTCAGGTCGCCAAGTTCGCCCTTAAACTCGCCGTTAGAAGCAAGCGTCTTGAGCTTTTGGGTGGCGTCAATAGCGTTTGACACTATTTCGCGAAGAAAAATCTCATGGTCGGAATAGAGAAATTTCTTAATTATCGGAAAAATATTTTCGGTGGTTACACCAATTGTTCCTTTTTGCATTGTTATTTATTTATTTTATTTTTATGGTTTGACAATGATATTTTTGATAAATAAAACGACAAAGTTTGTGCCAATAAGTCGAAACCTGACAATTTGTCAGTTTTTTTGGTTTATATGATTATAATCTTTTAAGATTTTTTATGAATTGTGTTTCAATTATTGTTATTATCTTTGCCGCGTGAAATAATAGATATTTTAATGTTAAAATTTGTAATAGACAAGATGAATAAGTATTTGATTATCTTTGCAGTACTGTTATCTGCAATGATTTGTTCCTGTAAGCAGGAAAATTCGCAATGGCGCGGTGAGGCGCGTGACGGCGTGTATCACGAAACCGGTTTGCTCAAATCGTGGCCCGAAGGAGGACCGGCGTTGCTGTGGTCTTTTGAAGGATTGGGCGAGGGCTTCACTTCTCCGGCTATAGCCAACAAAAGGCTTTATATTACCGGACTTCAGGGCAACGAACTCGTGCTCTACGTTTTCGACCTGAACGGACAACTGCTCACCAAGAAAGAAGTAGGCACGGAAGAGGATGAAAATTATCCCGGTCCGCGTTCAACGGTAGTAGTTAACGACGGAAAGTTGTATATCTACAACTCTTTTGGAAGGTTGCTCTGTTTGGATGCACAGTCGCTCAACCAAGTTTGGGCAAGAGAGATTATGACCGACTATGGCGGCAGAAACATCGACTGGAACTTTACCGAATCGCCGCTGATAGTGGGCGACAAAATTTTCATCACTCCGGGAGGCGAAAGGCATAATATAGTGGCGCTCAACAAAAATACGGGCGAGCATATTTGGTCATCGCCGGGCATGGGCAAAGTTTCTGCATATTGTTCACCACAATTTATTGACGGCTACTCTATTCCTATTTTAGTCACCTCCACAGCCGAATTTATCGTTGGCGTGAACGCCGACACAGGCGAGCTATTATGGTCGCATCCGCAAACGCACGAATACGAAATACACCCTAATACCCCTCTGTATTACAACGGTATGGTGCTTTCTACTTCGGGATACGGAGTAGGCACTACCATGCTTAGACTAAAAGACGGTGGAAAAGCAATAGACTTGGTCTGGCACAATGAAGATTTAGACAACCAAATGGGAGGCGCTATAAGGATAGAAAATCACATTTATTCAGGTGGACACTTTAAAAGAGGATGGGCATGTATAGACTGGAACACAGGCGAGACAAAATACATGGAAACCAACGTTATTGGCGGCTGTAATGTAATCTCCGCTGATGGAATGTTATATGCCTACAGCAACAGAGGCAACGTGTATTTAGTAAAACCAAATCCGAACGAAGCAGAAATAGTGAGCAGTTTCCCTATTACTTTAGGAACGGCGCAGCATTGGGCGCACCTTGTGATACACAACGGAGTGTTGTATGTCAGACACGGAGACGCGCTGATGGCTTATAATATTAAGAACTGAAAGAGATAAGAGATAAGAGTTGTATTTAATATGAAGAAGTATTTTTTGTTTATTTTTGCATTAATATTAATGTATAGTTGCACGCAACAACAACAGCAGCATGCAATCGATTGGTATGATAGTTGCTCTCAGTGGCGTGGTCTGGCGCGTGATGGCGTTTATGACGAAACCGGATTGCTGAAAGTCTGGAACCAGGACGGACCCGAATTGTTGTGGGTCTATGAAGGATTAGGCGACGGCTGGACGTCGGTGGCTGTTGCCGACGGAAAAATTTACGTTACCGGCATGCTCGATCCCGATGAACTGCATATTTTTGTGCTCGACCTGAACGGAAATCTGTTAAACGAAAAGCATTTAGGCGATGAACTTGCAGATAACAGATATCCGGGCGTACGTTCTACAGTTACCGTCAACGATGGCAAACTGTATGTATACAACGCCTTCGGAAATCTGTGGTGTTTAAATCAGCAAACGTTAGATGTGGTTTGGACAAAAGACCTGTTTCATGATTTTGACGGCAGAAGTATAGTGTGGGGCGTCACCGAATCGCCGTTGATTGTTGGCGATAAGATTTTTATGACCCCGGGTGGCGAGGTAGACAATATGATTGCCCTGAACAAAAATACAGGCGCCCTGATTTGGAGCTCGCGCGGCACCGGCTTTCCCTCTACTTACTGTTCGCCGCTGTTTATTGGCGGATATTCTGTGCCAATGGTAGTTACATACATGCAAGGCGAAAGAGGCGAAGGCAGAACAACAAATAACACATTAACAGCATTTAACGCCGATACAGGCGAGTTGCTGTGGACGCACGTTCAGCCAAGCGGAAACAACATCAACCCAAACACGCCCATGTATTTCGACGGCAAAATATTTACCACAACCGGATATGGCGGCGGCTCGTGGCTGCTCCAAATTATAGACGATGGTAAAGACGTAGAACTGCTGTGGCACAACAGCGATTTGGACAACCAGATGGGAGGCGCCATCAAGATAGGGGATTATATTTACGGCGGAGGACACAATAACAATAACTGGTTCTGTATAGACCTGAAAACAGGCGCAACCAAATACAGTGTACAGGAAATCGGACGCAGCAATACAATAACAGCCGACGGAATGTTATACGTATACAGCGAAAGAGGATGGATGTTCTTGGTAAAGCCAAATCCAAACGAACCGGAAATAGTTGGCAGGTTTGAAATAACATTTGGACATAATCAACATTGGGCGCATCCGGTGATACACGACGGCGTGTTATACGTTCGCCGCGACGATGCACTGATGGCGTATAAGATTAGGTAGTTTTCAGTTTTCAGTTTAATAGTAATTTAATTTTATACATAGTAATTTAATATTTAGTAATTTAGTAATTTAATCAGGATGAAGAAGTATTTTTTGTTAGTCATTTTGGCAGTTTTGATGCCAGTGATGTTGAATGCCCAAACTAACTCGCAGTGGCGGGGGGCAAATCGGGACGGCGTATATAACGAGACCGGCTTGTTGAAAGCATGGCCCGAGGGAGGTCCACAATTGTTGTGGTCTTATGTAGGATTAGGCGATGGTTTCACTTCGGTGGCTATTGCCAACGGAAAACTCTATGTTACAGGGATGACGGGCGATGACCTCAACCTTTTTGTTTTCGACCTGTCGGGAACTTTGCTCACAAAAAAGGCAGTGGGCAAAGAATGGAACGTCAATTATCCCGGCACGCGATGCTCCGTTGTAGTTCACGAAGGGAAATTGTATATCGGCAACTCTTTGGGACAGTTGATATGTTTGGACGAGGCAACGCTAAATCAGATTTGGATAAAGGACGGTATGAAAGATTTCGATGGTAGAAATATCATGTTTGGCGTCACCGAAAATCCTTTGATAGCAGGCGATAAGATTTTTCTAACGCCGGGTGGCGTGACAAACAACATGGTAGCGTTGAACAAAAATACGGGAGCGCTTATATGGTCGTCTGCAGGCACAGGTACCGAATCTACATACACGTCGCCCCTGTTTATTGGCGACCAGTCAGTACCATTGGTAATTACGTACATGGCAGCTGCTCAGAGAGCGGCAAGAGGTACGCCAAGTGAAAATAGATTGGTAGCATTTAACGCAAACACCGGGGAAGTGGTTTGGTCGCACGTGCAACCAAGCAACAACACCATTAACCCAAACACACCCATTTATTACAATGGTCACATTTTGTCATCAACCGGATATGGCGGCGGAACATGGCTGCTCAGGCTGACAAACGGCGGCAGAGCAGTAGAGCAGGTTTGGCACAACCAAGCCGCAGATAACCAACACCATGGACCTGTGAAGGTTGGCGACTTCCTGTACACTACCTCACATAACAATAGAGGTTTTCATTGTATAGACTGGAGAACCGGAGAATCAAAGTACAGGCAAGACCATCCCCAAGCTTCTATGGTATATGCCGACGGGATGTTATACGCTTACGATGATAGAGGCGGTATGAGCCTGATAAGACCAAACCCCGAAAAGTTTGATGTAGTAAGCAAGTTTGAAATAACAATGGGTACCCAGCAACATTGGGCGCATCCGGTTATTCATAACGGCGTCATGTATATTCGTCACGGCGACGCGCTGATGGCGTATAAAGTTAAGTAGTTTTCAGTTTTCAGTTTTCAGTTTTCAGTTTCAGTTTCAGTTTCGTTTTTTGAGTAAAGATGAAAAGATATTTTTTAATAATCAGCGCAATATTATTTTCAATAGTATTGCAGGCTCAAAATAGTTCGCAATGGCGGGGACAAGAGCGTAACGGGGTCTATAATGAAACCGGACTGCTGAAAGCTTGGCCCGCCGGCGGACCGGAACTGTTATGGAAATTTGAAGGATTAGGAGAAGGGTATACATCGGTAGCAATAGCTAATGAAAAAATATATATCACAGGCATGCAATGCGAAGAGCTTGTGTTATATGTGCTTGATTTGCAAGGTGAATTGATAGCCGAAAAAGAAATCGGCAAGGAATGGAACACAAACCACAACGGCACACGTTCTACTGTATGCGTGAACGATGGTAAAATATATATTTTCAATGCGTTGGGCACCCTTTTTTGCTTGGATGAAACAACCCTAAACGAGTTGTGGAGAAAGGATATTATATCTGAGTTTGGAGGCAGAAATCTGCGTTTCGGCATGACCGAATCGCCTCTGATTGTAGACGATAAGATATTTATTACGCCGGGCGGCACACAACACAATATGGTGGCTCTCAACAAAAATACCGGAGCGCTTATTTGGTCGTCGCCCGGATTGGGAACGCCGTCAGCATACTGTTCGCCTCTGCATATAAGCGGATATCCCGTGCCTATCGTTGTCACCTGCATGCATCAACATATCATAGCCTTCAATGGCAATACCGGAGAAATGCTTTGGTCGCATCCGCAAGAAAGTAGAAACTCAATACATCCCAACATGCCGATATACTCTGATGGTTTCATCTTGTCTACCACAGGGTATAGCGGCGGAACATGGCTGTATCGCCTAACTTACGGAGGTAGCGGCGCCGACTTGGTATGGAAAAACAACGACATGGATAACAGGATGGGCAGCGCGATAAGAATAGGAGACTATATCTACGGCTCGGGCGACAGAAATAATAACTGGTTCTGCATAGACTGGAAAACCGGAGAAACAAAATACAGAGTAACAGAAATCGGGCATAGCAATATTATTACTGCCGACGATATGTTGTACGTATACAGCGAAAGAGGAAACATGTATTTAGTGAAGCCCAACCCCGAAAAGTTGGAAGTAGTAAGCATGTTTAATGTAACGCTGGGCGATGGACCACATTGGGCGCATCCCGTTATTCACAGAGGCGTGTTGTATATTCGCCAAGGTAATGTGCTTATGGCTTATGGTATTAAGGCACGTTAAATAAATAACAAATAATATATTATGGTTTCAAAACAATGATAATATCTTTATTATACTGTTGCTTGTTTGCTAAGTACGTCAAAATACCAGAGTGCAAGGGCGGCTAATAATAACAAAATAATTACAATTATTACAACAATCCAAGGCGATTTTCTTTTCGAGAACGGGTCTACAAGGTTTAATTTTGAATTTGCCGGCAGGAACGCAAGGTGCGTGAGCGTTGCTCCGAAGGCAATATTTATAGAGGTCTTCGCGTTGACCGCCCACCCGTTAGCATCGAGCAATGGGGCAAGGTTTCTTTTTCGGAGGTTGAGCCATGCTATTATCATTGATGGTCCCGAAACAACCAGGATTAGACCCAGAACGGCTAATGGCATTTTCCACCAGTTAAGCGATAAAAATCCGGTAAAAATAGATACCAATGCCGAGCCTATTGCACCCATCGCTAAGCTTAAAGCCGCAAAAATTCCGACAAATTTGCCAATGTCGAATGGTTGTGGTACCGTCGGCGCTGCAGACGGGTCTGTTACTCCTGTGTTCGAAGCCCGTTCTACTCCCGAAGTGGCTGCGGCATCGAACTCTTTCTCTTTGTCAGAAGCAAGTTTTTCAACCTGGGCGCTGATAAACTTTGTTAATTTTTTGTAGGGCGACCAGAATGCCTGGCGTATGCTGATAGGGTTATCGATAATTTTTACTATTGTAGCATCCCAGTCGTCGCCGCTTCGGTCGTAAAAAATACCGTTACGTCCAACGTCAATATTGTCAAAATCGCCATCAGTAAGCGCCGCAACAATAGTCATTTTGCCCTCTCCGCGCCTTCTAACGCAATCGCAGTAAATAAGGCACAAGCCGCTTGTTTGAGCCAGCTGGTTATGTTTTGCCATATCTGTCACTTTCATACACAAATCGCACCGGCGCTGGTCAAAATAGAGATAGCCAGTCTGAAAAATAGACTCGCCGTGAGGTGAATAAAAATCATAGAACGTGACATAGTTTTGCAAAAGTTTGAAAAGGTCTCTGTGATAGCGAACTAACTTATCGACAAGGATTATGTTATTGGCATTGTCTTCGAGCGCCCTGTCATGCTCGACGAGCGATTCCAAAACTTCTCTTTTTTCAGTGTTCGCAAGTATTTCGCGAACACGCTGAAGTCCGATAGTTTCAATCTCGGTTCCTTTTTTTTCAGACTGCCATGATATATATCTTTCAAAAACTTTCCCGATTGTTAGCAACTCTTCCTCCGTCAGGCACGACTTTCCGGGATATAACTTTTGAACAACTAAAGTATTAAAAGAGAAAACTGAATTTTTCCACGCCGGATTTATTCCCTGTTCGAGCGAAAAAATATTGTCGATATTAGGCAAAGCTATAGGAAAAGCTCCTAATTCTGATAGACATGATGACATATTGTTCGTTAAAAAACCTTCAAAGCTTGATTTCATTGAGTTCAAAATTTCGGTAAAATTTTGAACATAGCCTAACAGTTTGCATCTCAAAAAGAAATCTTCTAACTTTTCTTTCACTGCCGTAAAGGCATCAAGCGCCGCTTGGGTCTCATCGTCAAAAGGGGTTACAGTAGCCGGTTCTGCTTCGGCAATTGCCTGCCAGTCGGAATATTCGCTGCACAACCTGTAAAAATCTGCGATGTGGTCAATGGTTATGCCGTCTTGTCCGTTCCTGTCGACAACCGAGCCCAGACATGAAATAATTTCTGCGATAAGTTTTTTAAGCTCTTCGTCGTCGGCAGATATATCAGTAATAACGCCGTCGCCGTTAAATTTAGTATTCGCAAATATTTTTTCTGTGTCGGAAGTATCCTCAACGGTAATTATGTCAGCATCAGGCTTTTCCAAGTTGCGGAGTATTTGTTTTGCAGATTGAAGAAGATTTTTACCGTCTTCGGTTTGGTCGTTTATATCGCTAAGCCTGAGATATTGTTCGGATTTAAGTATACTATCCGGATTTTTCACAACCGAAACGAGCCACTTAACGGCTGTGTTAATCTCTGGAACTCTTATCCTTCCGTCATTGTCGGCGTCAATTAGTTCAAGCGTTCTTGAGTCAATTTCAAGGTCATACACCGGACAACTGAGCGCCGTCCACAGTTTTTGGTCAAGTTTTTCCAAATTTACTAAATCGTCGCCTGTCCGCAAGTTGACCCTGTTCTCGCCGCCCACCCTTGAAAAACTCCATATATGAGAAGACGAATTTGGTGAAAATAATTGTTTAGCGTTCATTTTAAGACACAAAATTCTGTTAAATAAATAACAAATATATTTTTATTGTTGATTATACGATTTTATTTTGTTTAGGTTTCATTTTTTATAAAATTTTATAAAAACGGCAATCCTAAAAATCTATGTTCTCTGCGTGCAAAAAAAATTGCTTGCAATTCAAAAAAAAGCATTACCTTTGCAGAATGGGAATAGTTGGAAAAATACCTTTTCGGCAAATGCGGCGGGTTTCAGCGTTATCAGGCTCGACGGGGCGTGAGCGTGGGCTGTGCCGAAGCGAAACAGAAATGTCTAAATGTTTAATACTTAAATAAATAGGAGGCATGAAAAAACGAATTTTAACAGGCGAGGAGCATTTTGATAAAATAATAGAGAGCAATAGTTTCTACGTTGATAAAACACTGTTTATCAAAGAATTGCTGGAAAACATGGGGGCGGTTACTCTGATAACCCGACCGCGCCGTTTCGGAAAAACGCTTAATATGAGCATGTTGGCGCATTTTTTTGACGTGAACAGAGATAGTAAAGCCTTATTCGATGGTCTTAAAATTATGGAACACAGCGACATAGTGGAAAAATATCTAAACAAGTATCCGGTTGTTTCGCTGACGCTGAAAAATATAGAGGAACCCACATATCAACAGGCATTAAATAAACTAAAAAGGTTGGTTTCGGGCATTTATCAACAAAATTTGTATATTTGCCAAGGCGATATGCTGAATGAGTTTCAAAAGAAGGATTTTTTTGCGTTTTGTTCTAAAGAAATGGCAGAGGAAGAACTTAAAGATGCTCTGCAATTTTTGACAACGTGCCTGTTTACTTACCACAAAAAACGAGTAATCGTCTTGATAGACGAATACGATAGACCTATTGACAATGCGTATATTGAAGGCTATTATAGCGATATGATAAAATTTATGCGAGGATTTTTGGGCGGCGTTTTCAAAACCAATAATTACTTGGAATTTGGTGTATTGACCGGCGTACAGAGAATATCAAGAGAAAGTTTGATAAGCGAATTCAACAATCCATTAGTTTGTGGAATTATGGATAAATTATTTGCTACTTGCTTTGGCTTTACCGAAGAAGAAGTAAAAAACGCATGTCAGATGTATGGCGTGGGCGACAAGTTTGAAAAAGTTGAAAAATCGTATAACGGCTATAGATTTGGAGGACACGATATTTATAATCCTTGGAGTATTGTCGGTTTTTTGAAAGAAAATGAAAATAAGGATTTTTGGGCAAATACCGGCAGTATGATTATTTTGCAGGATATATTTTTTAAAGGTTCGCCTACCCTAAAAGACGATATAGCAGCATTATTGACCGATAAGCCCGTTAAAATGAAATATGTAGAACATATTAGATATCCTATTTCGTACAAAAGTGATGATATTTTTTGGTCTATGCTTTTAAATACCGGATATATAAAACCTTGCGCAGGTTCAACGCGAGGTGAATTTTATGCCGAATTGGTAAATCGCGAGGTCAAAAACGTACTTGCCAATAGTATTAAATATTGGTTTGACATTCAGGAAAAACAAACGCCAAAAGTAATTCAGCAATTTGTAACCTGCCTGCTCAACGGCGACAAAGACGGCGTTAGCGAAACTCTCAACCGCGAACTGCTCAACAACCCAAGTTGCCACGATTTCAAAGAAGAAAACAGTTATCACATGTTTATTTACGGCATATTGCTTGCCGTTTCAGAAGATTATGTTGTCTATTCAAACCCCGAAAGCGGCAAAGGACGGTCAGACTGCCTGATAAAGCCCGATGACAAAGAAAAATATGCCGCAGTTATAGAGTTTAAACATTGTGGCGACGAAATTGCGGGCTTGTCCGCTAAACCGGCGCGGTCATCTACTAAAACAGTGTCTTCTAATACTAAACCGGTGCGGTCGTCAGCCAAAATAAGCGAAATATTAAAAAAAGAAGTACAAATCGGTATGAAACAGATAGAAGAAAAAGCGTATATACATAATTTGAAGCGTGAAGGATATGAAAGGATATATAAGTATAGTATTGCTTTTCATAAGAAAACGTGTGTGGTAGCGATGGAAACGACTTGAATATTGAAAATGAAAGCAATCATTATTATAATCATCACATTCTTTTGTTCGTGCGCCAATATGAAGCAAATAGATTTGTCAGGCGAATGGGCTTTTGCGTTAGACCCCGATGATGTCGGGGTTGCCGAGCAATGGTATAACAAATTTTTGGCCGGCAAAATAAAACTTCCGGGTTCGTTGCAGGAACAAGGCTTTGGCAATGACGTAGATACAGAAACCCAATGGACAGGTCAAATCGTTGATATGTCATGGTATACTGCGCCTGAATATGAAAAATACAGGCAAAAAGGAAATATTAAGATTCCATTTTGGTTGCAACCCGAAAAACATTATGTAGGCGTTGCGTGGTATCAGTGCAAAATCGATTTACCGATGTCGTGGCGCGGTAAACACATTGAATTGGAATTAGAAAGGACACATTGGGAAACCACGCTTTTTGTGAATGGAAAAGAAACAGGCAAAAACGACGCCCTGCAAACCCCACATCGCTACGTAATCAACGAAACCGGAAAACTTTTATTAACTTTGCGGGTCGATAATCGTTTGCATATTCCTGTTGGAATAAATGCTCACAGTGTTTCAGATCATACGCAGAGCAACTGGAACGGTATTGTCGGTAATATAAAGATAACAATGCGCCCGCAACTTTATATCGACAATATTCAGGTATATCCTGATGTAAAAAATCGCAATGCACGTGTAGAGGTCACCCTTGCCGGAAATGATAATATCCGAAAAGCCCGTATTATTATCAATGGCGAAAGTTTCAATTGTGCCGCTCCCGGAAAACTGAAACCCGTATCAGCAGACATTGATGCTAATAACCGTGTTTTTAACTTCATGATTGATATGGGCGACGATATGCTTACATGGTCGGAGTTCGAACCTAATCTTTATAAATTGAATGTAGAGTTGAGAACAAAATCAGGCAAAGATTTCAAAACAACTACTTTCGGCATGCGTGAGTTTAAAACAGAAGGAACGCGTTTTCAAATCAATGGAACGCCGATATTCCTTCGCGGCACGCTCGAATGTGCCATATTCCCGCTTACTGGTTATGCTTCAATGGATTCTGCATATTGGACGAAAATCTACAGACGTTGCAAAGAGTTCGGATTGAACCACGTTCGATTTCATTCATGGTGTCCGCCTCGTGTAGCATTTGAAATGGCAGACCGCGAAGGCATCTACCTTCAAGTGGAATGTGGCGGGTGGACAGCGGTAGGAAATGGCGATTATATAGATGATTGGTTTTATGCCGAAAGCGAACGTATTGTGAAGGAATTTGGCAACCATCCTTCATTCGTAATGATGTGTTATGGCAACGAACCCGGTGGAAAAAACCATAAAGAATATCTTACAAATTTTGTAGACTATTGGAAAGGAAAAGATTCACGAAGAGTTTACACCTCGGCAGCCGGCTGGCCCTATCTGCCCAATTCAGATTTCTGGAATTCGCCCGCCCCTCGCATACAAGCATGGGGCGGCGAACTAAATTCCATAATAAATGCTGAACCACCGAAAACAGACTACGATTTTCGCGCGTTGATAAACGAAAAAAACATGCCCACCGTTAGCCACGAAATAGGACAATGGTGCGTTTATCCCGATTTTTCGGAAATAGAAAAATATACTGGAGTCTTAAAAGCCAAAAATTTTGAAATATTCAAAGAAACACTTGAAAAAAATCATTTGGGAGATATGGCTGAAAAATTTCTGTATGCTTCGGGACGTTTGCAGACCCTTTGTTACAAGGCAGACATTGAAGCGGCATTACGAACACCCGATATGGGCGGTTTTCAATTACTCGCACTGTACGATTTTCCCGGACAAGGAACGGCATTAGTAGGAGCGTTAAATTCATTCTGGGAAAATAAAGGTTACACAGACAGCAAGGAATACAGCATGTTCTGCAACCGAACAGTACCAATAGCGCGAATGAAAAAATTGATATGGACAAACGATGAAACATTTGAGGCTTCTTTAGAAATATCGCATTTCGATGAAAAACCGATAAACAACGCCAATATTGAATGGGCGATTACCGATTTTTCGGGAAAAACGTTAGCTTCGGGAAAAACCAACAGCAATCTTCCTGTAAGTAATTGCATCTTCATTGCAGATATTGAAATGGAACTGTCGAAAATTACTGTTCCGTCTGTTCCGTCTCAATTGATATTGACGGTGAATGTACCCGAAGCAAATGCCTGCAACAAATGGAATTTCTGGGTCTTTCCGGCAGTTGCTAATGAAATATCGGGCAAGCCTTATTTCACAACCAATTTTAATGATGCCGTGGCACGTGCACAAGCCGGCGAAAATGTGTTGTATTGTTTGCCCAAAGATGCTTTGAAAGCAGATAAGGGAGGCAGTATAAAAGTCGGTTTTTCAAGCATTTTCTGGAATACTGCATGGACACACAAACAAGCGCCACATACTCTTGGTATATATTGCGATGCAAATCACCCTGTTTTTGCTGCTTTTCCCAATCAGGGCTACAGCGATTTTCAATGGTGGGAAGTGATTACAGACAGTCAAGCAATGGTGATGGATGAGTTCCCAGCCGATTATCGTCCTTTGGTTCACCTTATCGACGATTGGTTTACAAACCGTAAATTGGGGCTTCTCTTCGAAACCAAAGCAGGCAAAGGAAAAATGATGATATGCAGCGCAAATATTGCTGACGATTTGGAAAAACGTCCGGCTGCAAGACAATTCAGGCGAAGCTTGGAAGAGTACATGGCTTCGGATAAATTCAATCCTGATATTGAGATATGTGTTGATGTTATTAGAAATATGCTGAAATAAGAAATTATTAAGTATCTTTAAAATTTTTGCCAAAAAAGCGCTGAAAATCAAGGGCATCGAACTATTAAATCTGGCGCTCAAATTATATTTTCCGAACATATACGTTGCTGTCAGCGAAACATTGCCAACCCTTGCAGGAATAAGAAATGCCGCTTTAGGGCTATTAACTCTTCGGCTAAAATCAACGCCAATCTGTATATTTTTGCCAAATTGTCGGGCTATGCCGGCGCCTAACCCCCAATCGAAAGGCTTGTATTCATCATTCGTGTGTCTTTTGTGCTGTTCATGAAATTCCTTGGGTTTGTGGAAAGTTGTGATTTCCGTTTCATTATTGAAAGTTATTACCTCGCACGTTCCACCGAAC
>Ga0099364_10002412_pt1 | contig 29804 bp, 19 predicted proteins | sample TergutTh196P3_FD_73070 | JGI IMG/M metagenome (GOLD analysis project Ga0099364, IMG submission 73070) | Microcerotermes parvus P3 segment gut microbial communities from Pointe-Noire, Republic of the Congo - Th196 P3 | ecosystem: Host-associated > Arthropoda: Insects > Digestive system > Gut ...
GGGGGTAGAATTGACGACTTACAAGGGAATACAGATGCCATAGTAAGCATAAAATCGAAAAATAGAGTCAAATTGACCTTTTTTCTCAAAGTGCCTCCAGATTGCGAGTTTAACGCCTTCCTGTTGATTTTGGCAAAATCAAGTAATCCCACACAAATTGTCATATTCCATCCTTCAAATTTTTATTTTTTTTAGTTTCAAAGACATTTTTTTCAACAAGCTAAAAAAGTCAAGAACTTTTTTTAAAATCATCTTTTGAGGGGACGGTAAAAAAGGGGTCAAATCTATTCTAAAAAATCGATTAAATCTTTCTGTGAAAAGAAAATAGACCACACAAAAAAATATAAAAAATTTCACTACTGACCGATTATTTTTTTTGTTTATGTAACTATTGAAATAATAATGTTTTATGAACATATTTATCGATAGGAGGTAGGTTTTGTCCTAAGACTCGTAAATTTATGAAAGGGGATACATTTTTGACTAAAATTGATTTAAACTAGCTATAATGGAGAAATATGGAGTTAATATTTCAAGATTTTGTGAATTAGGTGTTTTTTTTCATAAAATAGATTTTAGTCGGTCAGTAGTGAAAATAAATTGTGGATAGCTTATGGATAAGTGAAAAAATTTACTTCTGTATCTCTCTATTTTTCAATATTATATCTGCAACTCTCTTTCCCCTCCTGTATGCTTCCCCTATCGCTCTCATGTAATGTGTTTAAAATAAAAGAGTTATAGTGTAGGGAACGGATGTATCCGTTCCGCCTTATGAGTTATTTTTTCATAAAGAGGTCTTTTGACAAGAAAAAAATGATTTAAAGATTATGTAAAATTATTTTTGAAAAGACTCTTGAAAAAAATGATAGATATTTATTGAGGAACAAATAAGAAAATGACCTAAATTTTAGTCGGTCTGTAGTGATAAGTTATATTGTTTCTTTGCTGGATATTTTGGTGTTTTTTGAAAATACTATCACAAAAGACAAGAAAATTGCTTTAATTATGGCAAATTGAAAATAGACTTATAGGAGTGGACTCCTTCGAGATGAATATGTATTATTGATATCGAACTTTACTTTGGCTCTATATTGCTTTAACACATTATGTATCAGCATTATACGATAAATTTGCATCTCTCAAACTTTAGATGACCCCTTTAATTATTAAAAATTATTTTTAAATGGATAATTGATAATTAAAATACAGCTTGACAAAAAAGATATGATTTATATCATGTCACAGAAAAATATTTAGGAGATTAGATTTATGAACAAAAAGACATTTCTTTGGATTATGTTAGTTTTCATTTTTTCTATAGTATCAATAAATGCGTTTACTGATACTATCACAGATTTTCCTTGGATTGAGAATTTCTCAAACACACCTACTAATTGGACACGGTGGACTGGAAATCTCTCGAATTATTCCATTTTACAACCTTACGAAGGTGGATGGATAGAGCAATCAAATTGGGATTTGAGAAATTTTGGGAACAATTCAAATCATGCAAATGGTCAAAGCACTTCTATCTTGTTACAAAACCCAAGAGCAGTTTGGTTGATTACTCCTACCATTGTTTTACCTTCAAGTGGTGAGCATATCTTAACTTTCGATATTGCTCATACACATTCTGACAATACATGGAGTGCTTCTGCTACAAACAGCAATTTCTTTTCTGTTATCATTTCCACTGACAATGGAAATACTTGGTCAGTAGATAACACTATAGCCCGTTGGGACCAGCAAGGTTCACCGCGAACTATTTCAAGCATCCCTACGACAGGTGAGACTGTTATTCTGGATATAAAGGATTATTCTGGACCAGTTAAATTTGCATTTTATGCCCAAGCGACTCAAAATGGTAACAGAATCCATATTGATAATGTAGCAGTCAGACAAACAAGATCGCCAGAAATATCATTGCCAGTTGTCATCGAAGAGTCTATGGAGGCAACTTCCTTGCCTACGCCTATCGTCGAACCTCCTCCCACAGCACCTACTATACCAGAAACGCTCGAAACACAGCCTGTTGCGGAGATACATGTTGTTCCACATCGACCTGAAGGACTTACTCATATTTTGATTTTACCAGAAACTTCTATGGGAAATGATCCTCTGGATTTACTGAGAAATAATCAAGCTATAAGACAAACCGTTTCTTTTTTAGAAAGATATCTAACTAGTTATGATTATGACTTGATAATGCTGCAAACTGCACAATACCAAAGTATTCTAACTAATTTTCAATCAATTATTGGAAATCGTCCTGATGAAAATTTAATGAGATTGGCTTTGGTTTCAGGAGCTGATATTTATCTCACATTTGAACAGCAAATAACAAATGTTGGCGGTGGTTCTCAAAGATTTTCCTTTACAATCAGAGCTTTTGAAACTACTAGCGGAAGACTGCTTGGGACTGAAACGGAAAATGCACAAGGAACTTCATCAGAAATCGTTGAAAACACTATAAACAAAGCAATTGACGACTTAATGACAACAGTGGTAAACAATTGGATTGCTTCACCTACCCAAGGACAAGCTTTTAGACTGGTCATAACAATAAATTCGATGTATCGTGAAGATGAAGCCAGAAATATCCACAACAATTTTGACAGAGTGATCAGAGAAATAACGACCTCTGTAAATAGAAATAGCGCTTCACGACAATATATGGACTATGCTGTTTGGGCTAACACACAATCATTTTCTGATTCAGATAGTTTTTTTAGAGAATTGAAAAACAGATACGATAGGGCAGCCTATAGACCAAGTATGAATTCTACAAATATATCTCGAAAATTGTTGATTCTGAGTATCGACTGAAAAATAATTGGTTTAAATGCAATGATAACTTTGTATATGAGATAGTTTGTTGCCCCCCTTGTGATAATTTTATCAACTTTTTTACATCTTTAAGTTCTTAGTGCTGGTATCTTATCATCTTTGTCAGATCCTTTTTATATCAGTATTCATATATTTTTACACAGGGGGGAAATTTAATCCCCTGTCTCAATTACAGCCGCCCCCATAGCTCCTGTGTATTCAGGAAAATCAGGGACAAAGACATCAGATTCTAAAATATGATTCATAGCCATTACCATTCCTTGAATTTTTGCGACCCCACCAACAAAAGCTATAGGATAATCTATACCTATAGCTCCGTTCATTGAAATAATCCTATGAATTATAGAATTATAAACAGCAGAAATTATATTTTCTTTTTTTTCTCCTGAGCTTAATAAACCAATTATTTCTGATTCTGCAAAGACTACGCAGGTGCTGCTTATTTCGATATGATTGTCTGTTTTTATCGGTATATCTGCTAGTTGGTTCATTGAGATATCAAAAAATTGAGCTACTTTTTCAAGAAATCTACCTGTTCCAGCCGCACATTTATCGTTCATTAAAAAATCATAAACTTTCCCATTTTTTGAGAGTAAAATAATTTTTGAATCTTGCCCACCTATATCAATCACAGTTTTTATATTGCTATTTTGCGTAAAAACACCTTTTGCATGGCAGATAATTTCTGAGACATACTTTGTTGCTTTTGAGTAATTTTTTCGTCCATAACCAGTGCAAACAACTGATTTTAATAAATGTTTTTCAATATGATTATGTTTTAGTATTTTTTCTACTATCAAATCAAATTGTTCTTCATGATTGTATTTTGTTTCTTCTTGAAGATAATCTACAAATTTTTTATTTATTAAATCAAACAAACAAAGTTTAGTCATCCTCGATCCGCTATCAATGCCAATAGAATACATTTCTCGACCTTTTTTTTTGTGAATAATAAGAAACAGATTGCTTTGTTCCGCACTAAGACGACTAATTCCTAATCAACAAATATTCATTTTGATACTTAAAATATTTATTAATTATATACATAACATTATCAATAGATATATTTTCTATTCTTTCTTCTTTTTTGAGATAAAAATCATAATCATATCCAGAGGCGAGAAGGGATGAAATGACTTGTGCTTGTGATAAAATGCTTTCTTCGTCAATTCTTGATTGACCTATCAAAAAGCTTTTCGCTCTTTTCAGTTCATCATCAGACACACCATTTTTATGTAAACTGTCTTGCATTTCTATCAATAGTTTTAGGGCTGTTTTTTCATTTTCTTTGTCGACAATAGTAAACATTTGGAAAAATCCAATATCACTAAGTAATTCATAATCAAATTCTGCAGAATAAGCCAAACCATTTTTCTCTCTCAACAAATCAAACATTCTTGAATTAATATCCCCTCCAATAATTTGGGAAAGTGCATTCATAGGAGCTCTCAATTCTATTTCATTAGCAGGCATACAAAAACCACCTAAAGTCAATATTGACTGGTCTGATTTTTTATTTATAGTCTTCATTTTTTTCTTGGATGATTCTATGTATAAATATCTTTGAGGTAAAACTAAACTAAATATATTTTCTGAAAATATTGATTGTACGAGATTAATTGTTTCATCAAAATCAAAATCTCCAACTATGCATAAAGCTGCTGGTGCAGACAAAACACGACTATAATACCAGCTAATAACCTTTTTTCTATTTATATTTTTATGCGTTTTTTTTAACCCGTCTTTGGAAACTAAATTGCTATTTTTTCCAAATATTAGTTCTTTCCAATAATGAACAGCTTCATACTGCGGATAATCCTGTCTTCTTTCTATATGGCTTACGATAGTTTCTGATAGATTAAAAATATGCGGTAATTGGAAAGTCGGAGATTTATAAACTTCTCCAAGAAATTCCATTGATTCTGGGAGATTTTCCGCAAAGCATTTAATTTTCAATCTAGTTGTCTCTTTACCATTGGATATAGAAAAATGGATACCTTTACTGGAACAAAAGTCTAAACATTGCTGATAATTCATTTTTTCATTACCATACAAGAGCATGGTTGTTGTTAATTGATTTAAACCAAGAGACTCTATATTTTCATCAAGTTGTGAAACCCTAATTGCCATGGAAACTCCACAGATTGACTTACTAGGTGTTTTTTTTAATAAAACCTTCAAACCATTTTGTAGAACATAAAACCTTGCCTCGTGTTGATTTTTTTCATTTTGAGATTTATAAACAGTATATTCTGGATTAGTAGAATTTACATCTTTCAGCTTCATTTTTTCAATATCATCCCAATAACTTTTGTTTTTATGTTTAATTCTTTCAGGAATCACTTCAGTAATCATATTCCAAAGGCTTGTATTGTGTTCTTTTATCTCATTTATTTTTGGAAAATTAATAAAAGGTTTAACTCCTGATTTTATGATATGCAACATATTAAAGTTATAGAAATGAGCGAGCTGTTCGTGAATATCATTTTCACTAATTTTCAATATATCTTCTTCATATTGAAAAAAAGTATTATAATCACCTAAAATCTCTTCGTTCCCGAGACTTTGAGCCAGTCCTTCCATGTATTCATAAACATATCCAGCAGAAATGACTAACTCATTTTTTACTTTTTCTATTTCTTCAGGATGAATGCCAAATTTTCTGAGATCATTGTATTCTTCTAAAAAAATTCGAACTATTCTCTCACATTCAACATTTTGTCGGGGATGTATTAAAATAATCATCACACCATCATACAAACCAGAAATTGATTGAACTTTGATACTGTCTATAAGATTTTCTTTGATATACAGTCTTTGATAAAGTCTTGATTTATTACCGATGGCAAAGATTTTTGCGATCAAAGCAAGGGTATGAGATTGAGGGTTGTTTTCTGATAATTCTGGCAAGACAAAAGCAAGTATGTCATTTCTTATATTTTTTTTGTAATGATGGTAGATTATTTTTGGTTCCGTATTCAAGAACATGGATTGGGAGCAATTATCAGAAGCTGTTTTATTCTTTAGATTTCTTTTTTTATTTTCTTTATTCGATATATTAATACCTATTTCTTCAAGAAATGGCTTTATATCTCCTGCCATAACTAAAAAAGCGTTTTTATGTCGATAATTATTTTGGTAAAAGGATCTCAAATCCTTTGCAGTAGATATTTTTAAAGATTCTTTTGTGCCTATTATCTGTTTCCTATATGGGCTATTTTCGAGAACGAGAGCAGGTATATTTTCAACAAATGAGTCTTCAGGGTCATTTTGATATTGCTTCAATTCTTCTAAAATCACTTTTTTTTCAAAATGAAAGTCATCATCTGAGAAATTTGCTTTAAATGCAAGCTCAAATAGCATTTCTATGCCATTTTTAAGATATTCAGAAGGAATTGTCAAATAAAAACATGTAGATTCATATTCTGTATAAGCGTTAATCGTAGTACCATATTCAGCAGCTCTTTCAACAATTGTGTTTTTTGGGTATTTTTCAGTTGATTTAAAGACAAGATGTTCGATAAAATGGCTATATCCAGATTCTTTTTCAGATTCAAAAACCGAACCCATTTTGATAAAAAGTTGTAAACTCACAAGGGGAGTAGTATTATCTATCGCATAAATGACTTTTAAAGGGTTAGAGTCAGTTAATTTATGACAATTATTAACTCCAATTTTATCCATAATTAATGGATTAGTATAAAAATGACCTATATTCTTTTTTTTATCCATGATATATTAATAACTATTAATATTTCTTTTAGTTACACAAGCATAAGCATTGTGGTTGTGAATAGACTCTATATTTTCTGATTCCACACAAAACCATTCGATTCTTTTATCTTCAAGAAAACGAACCGTTACTTCCCGCACAATGTCTTCAGCAAATTGAGGATTATTAAATGCTTTTTCAGTTACATATTTTTCGTCTGGTCTTTTAAGGAGTGGGTAAATTTCACAGCTAGCTGTTTTTTCTACAATATCCACTAATTCTTCAATCCAAATAAAATCATTATAAATTACTTTTACAGAAACATAAGACCTTTGATTATGTGCTCCAAAATCGCTAATTTCCTTTGAACAGGGACATAAAGTTGTAATCGGGACTGTAACTCCGAGTATAAATTCAAATTTAGCATCTTCTTCATATTTTATAGAGTCATGTTTTTTATCCACAAAATTTTCTGATAAGCTAGCTTCAAACACACAATCATAGTCAAGCAATGATTTTATCTTGCTTATAGGTGCAGTTTTTTCTATAAAATAAGGAAACCTTATCTTTACATAAGCCTTTTTAGAATTTAATTGCTTTTTAACTTCTCTTAAGAAAGGTTCGAGATTATCTATCAATGTCTCCTTGTGATAACTATTCAAAACATCCAAAAAACGACTCATATGAGTTCCTCTATATTCACAAGGTAAATCAACAAAAATGTCAATATCCGCTACAGTATATTGAAATTTATTGCTTCTATCCTCTACAACTATAGGATATTTGACATTTTTTACCCCGACTTTATCTATCAACACATTTCGATAGTCTCTTTGACTTTGAATATCAATTTTATTATCTATTTTTTGCAATTTATTGTTTCCTTTTTCTTAAAATTCGTTTACATCGCTAATTATCCAGCTTCTTGTTCCTGTAGTTTTCAAGGATATGGGTTGCCCATCAGAGTCATAAAAAAAGATAATACCCTCTGTGTCAGGAAAAGATTTTATCATTTCAATAGCATCAAAAGGGTTCATCACAAAAGCAGCTGTAGAAAGTGCATCGGCTAAAAAGGCTGTAGGTGAAAAAATCGTTACTGCTACAGTAGGACTTGCTGGAAAACCTGTTTTGGGATTCAAAATATGATGATATCTTACTCCATCCTGAATGAAATATCGCTCATAATCTCCAGAAGTAACTACTGCCATATCTGGTATCCTTAATACAACGATTGTCGACAGTCTGTCTCTTGGATGCTGTATTCCTAATCTCCATTTTTTTTTATTATGACTAAAAAATCTTATGTCACCTCCAGCGTTAATAAAAACTTCTACAACATCTTTATCTGCAATATATTCTATCGTTTTGTCTATTATGTAGCCTTTACTGATACTTCCTAAATTTATTTTCATATCAACAGGTAAATATATATAGTTTTCGTCAAAATCTATCCTATCAAAACCAACATTCTTTTGGGACAATTCTATCATTTCTGAGGTGGGTATAATCTCATTACTGAAATCCCAAATATCGACCAAAGGGGCTATGCTAATATCATAAAGATTATTTGATCTATAATAAACCAATTCTGCTAGTTTTAATATTTCGTATATATCTTCATTTATCTTTGTTTGTAGTGAATCGCTATGATTTAGATGATATAAAAAGCTATTGGGATTGAAATAAGAAAGCATCTCATCGTATTTTTCTATAATATCAAATGCATTGTCCAATAGTTTATCAACATTTTGGTTCTTTGAGATAATCGATATTTCGACTTGAGTATCCATCAAAAATCTGATTTTACTAGCAGTATATGTCTTGTTTCTAAATCGAAAAAAACTAATACTTAAAAGCAGTAAAATTATTATTATATTTATCCATTCTTTAAATTTCATGTTTTATCCTTTTCCTCAAAAACTCTCCAACATGACTTCTTTCCCTTTAAATACAGCTATGATATAGGTAATTTTCTCTATACCATACCCTTTCATTTCAATGTCATATTGTTTTTCTAAAAGTTGTCTTTTACCATTTCTAAAGGCTTTTTCAAAGGTCTCACCTCTTGCTTCATTTAGTTTTTTGAATTCGAAGATGATACCTTTGTTAGCCCCCCCCTGCCCCCCCCATAAATGTGGGGGAAAATCTCGTGCCTGTGAATGTGGGGGGAGATTATATGGTATCAACATCAAATCAGACCTACCATAGCCAGTTTCTCTATTACTTTTGATGAGGTATCTGTCGCGGAGGCAAGTTATCATTCCCAGCACAAAAGCATGATAAAATTTCTCTGGCTCTTGTCCACTGACATCAAAATAGGAAAAAGATTCTTGGCAATATTGTATAAATTCTTTTTTGAACTCCTCAAAATCACCATCTACAAGTAGAGTGGCGAGATTTATAAGCTCGTCAGTTTTTTCTGTTTTTCTAAACCAATTCGGAACTATTGTAGTATTAAAAAGTGTAAAGATTTCTTTGTTTGGTATTGATATATCAGCATTTGTGTCACCTCTCTCGACATTTAGAATATAATCATCATACCGCAAATAACCACACATCAAGAAAAAATTCCAGATAGCATTCTGGTCACTTTGCAATTCTTGGAATATAATACTATCTTTTATATATTTTTTTATTTTTCCACCTTGTAAAAGTATCTCTAAATCTTCTTTAACAGATTCATCTGCCTCTTGACACATTGTTTTGATGAGATTGTTTCCTGAGGAGTTCGCCCAATAATGACCAAAATTTTTTTCTTGTAAAGAATTTAATATCGACCAGGGGTTATAAATATCAATCCCGCCAAAGTTGTATCCATTGTACATATTTTTTATTTCGGATAAGTTTAAGATTGAACCTGATTCTTTTAATAAAATCCCTACTTCATCTTCTGTAAAACCAAATCTGTTCGCAGATTCTTGGTTTAGGATAGTCAGCACCCTTATATTATTCAAATCAGAAAAAATACTTTCTTTAGCGACTCTAAGTATCCCTGTCAAAACACCTTTTTCCAAATAAACATTATCTTTCAAAGCACCCCCAAGAAATCCCTGCATAAAGCTGACAATCTCCTTATAATAACCATTGTAATAGCCAGAATGAATAGGAGTGTCGTATTCATCAATGAGGATGACAGGATTGATTTTATAGTGTTCGTAGAGGTATTGGCTAAGGTTTTTCAAAGATGCAGTAAAATCAGCATAATTTCCCTTTTTTGACAAGATACTTTCGAAATACTCTATGTCCCATTTGGACATGAAACTTTCGTTTAAAAGTTTTCTATGAGATGAATAAAGAGAGCTTATCTCACTGTATATTTTCTCAAAACATAATTCTAGAGTCTCAGCTTTTATATCCTTTAAAGTGATGAAAATAACTGGATACTTCCCCTGCTTTTTCATGATTTTTTCTTCTTTAGAAATCTCTAAATCATCAAAAAGTTGAGAGTTATCCTCATTACAATCATAAAAATATTTCAACATCGATAAATTCAATGTCTTTCCAAATCTACGTGGTCTTGGATAAAGTAAAACCATCGTTCCAGTTCCCACCACATCCTTTATAAACATAGATTTGTCAACAAAATATAAATCATCAATAATGATTTTCTTAAAATCACTGACGCCTATGGGAAGTTCTTTTTTTGTCATTTTTTCTCCTTATTTTAACAATATCATTCTAAGTGTTTCTGTATAATTATCTGTTTTCATCACATAGAAATAAACTCCACTTCTAAGTTCTGTTCCATTAAATACAACAGAATGCACTCCTTTATCAACAGATTTATTCAGTAAACTATGAACAATTTGACCTCTTATGTTGTATATATCAATAGTTACATTACCTTGATATTCCATTGAAAATGTAATAACAGTTTCAGGGTTAAATGGGTTGGGATAGTTGCCAATTAAAGAGGTAATAAAAATTTCAAGACTATGTATGTCTTCAGAAACTTCTCCTACTAAAACATCCACTGTTATAGGTTCAGAATTTCCTAGTGCGTAGACAGTGAAAATATTATAGGTATATTTACCAGATTCAACATCGGTGTCTATAAAAGTTAAATCGCTTATTGGTGATGAGGTTAGTTGAGTGTCGTCACGAAATACCATATAACCAAATAAAATTTCAAAATCGAGCATTTCTTCTGGTTCTTGCCAATTAAGTTCAACATTGTTATTATTCAAGTTAGCCAATAAATTTGTTGGTGGGTTAAACAATGGAATTACAACTTGATACTCTGTTGTTGGTGATTCTCCGCTATTATACAACACGGCAATTTTGTAGGCATAATATGTCCCCGGTGTAGTATTGGTATCTACATAGCTTGTTTCTTGCGTGTTAGACAATATTTCATTGTTTCTATAAAAATTAAATGAAAAGTCACTACCACTTGGTTGTTGCCAATCAAAATGAACATCATATCCCTTATGAACTATTCTTAAATTTCTTATAGGAAATTTTGTGGTTATGGAAACAGACACAGAGGGTATTGATTCGACATCAGGATTTACATAAACTGCCGTTACAGAATATGAATATGCAGTTTGGTTAGAAACATTTTTATCTATAAACCTTGTTTCTGTAATTATATCAGAAATAGAAATATTGTTTCTGTAAACAATAAAACCAGATAAAGACAAATTTTCATTTATATAATTTGATGGAATAGGTAAATGCCATGTAAGCGCAACCTCTTCATAACCCGATATAGCTTCAAGATTAATTGGCGGTGGGAATATAGGTATTGTTATCAAGTTTAAAGAATTTAATGCGTTTACTCTACCCGCACCAAGTTTGCCTTCATAATCTGGATTTAAATTGTCGATAAGGTCGGCACCCGCTAATAAATAATATTTTAATTCATCAACTGTTAAACTTGGATTTTTAGATAGAAGAAGAGCAGCAACACCAGAAACAACAGGAGCTGCTGCTGATGTTCCTCCATAATATTCATATGTATCTATTTGATCCTGTGTATGCCATGTAGTAAGTAAAGCTCCACTAGGTGCTGAAATATCAACCCAAGCACCATAAGAAGAATTTGAAAGTTTGGCATCATCCATATCAGTAGCTGCAACGCCAATAGCGTCTATAGCGGCAGCTGGATACCTCGGAATATCAGCATTTAAATTCCCTGCTGAAGCTATTATAAGTGATCCCTGTTGTTTTGCATAAGAAACAATTAGATTCCCTATTTCTTCATTATCTTGTAAAAACGAACAATTAATAATTCTAATACCCAAATCAGCTAAATAAATAACCCCATCATAAAAATATCTACTTTCTACTGGAATATTATTAGGTCGCACGTGTTTGGTCGCAACCATCTTTGAATTATAAGCAATACCCACAATACCTTTATGGTTGTTTCCAACAGCAGCTATGATACCCGCTCCCCCTGTTCCATGAACTTCCACAGTTATACCTAAATTAGGATTATTACCTTGTCCATAATCTTCGGTAAAAAAATCCCAACCTATTACATCATCACAATATCCGTTTCCGTCATTATCACCGGAACAAATAACTCCATCTATGTGAGTTTCAGTACCGGGGCAATCGCCACCTGATATTGTTCCGTTTTCCCAGTCTATAGTAATGCCGGGGAGTTCAGCTTCGTTTATCCACATATTTGCAGCTAAATCTTCGTGATTCCATTTTACACCTGTGTCAACAATACCTATAACAACATCAGGAGAGCCTGTTGTAATTTCCCAAGCATCGATAGCTTGAATTTTTTCAAGATACCATTGCTGGGGCAGAAGTGGATCGTTGGGTAGTGATCTTTTGGGTTTTGCTGAGTGATTGTTTTTTTCAGACTGAAAAGTCTGATTCACAGTTGAATCAAACCTAACAACCGATTCTTGCTCTACAAACAAAATATTATTGTTTGTTTTAAGAATGCTCATTAGGTCAGTTGTTCTACTGTGCTGGTTGATTTCTAGTCTGAAAACATTCATAGGGTATCTACCGTTTTGATGCCATTCTTTGTCTTTTACGAAGAACAATCGCTCTAAACTAATAATTTGAAAATCGTCTACAAGATCATTGAACCATGTAAACGGTGTTCTTAGAACTCCTCTTTCGTATGTTATTTCGAATGCACCTCTTGTGTTGCCAACAAGGTCCGCACTGAAACAGACAATGATTTTACCGGGGTAAAAATCGGATTCTTCAGCGAAAAGACTTATTGTTGCTAGCAAAAATAGAACAATGATTATAGTTTTGGTATACATATTTTCTCCTTCTGTAGTGGCAGAGCATGCTTCTGTCCTAATATATTTAGGACGAAGGAAAGCTACACAGTTACAACGATGTCCCATTTGGACATGAAACTATCGTTTAAAAGTTTTCTATGAGATGAATAAAGAGAGCTTATCTCACTGTATATTTTCTCAAAGCATAGTTCTACATTCTCAGCTTTTATATCCTTTAAAGTGATGAAAATAACTGGATACTTCCCCTGCTTTTTCATGATTTTTTCTTCTTTAGAAATCTCTAAATCATCAAAAAGTTGAGAATTATCCTCATTGCAGTCATAAAAATATTTCAACATCGATAAATTCAATGTCTTTCCAAATCTACGCGGTCTTGGATAAAGTAAAACTTTTGTTCCACTACCAGCTACATCCTTTATAAACATTGATTTGTCAACAAAATATAGGTTCTCAGTGATAATTTCTTTAAAATCACTGACTCCTATGGGTAATTCTTTTTTTTCTAATTCGCTCATATTGTCTCCTTTTATTTCCATTTTCCATTACTTCAATAAAACCATTCTCCTCGTCTCCACAACATCACCTGCTATCATCTGATAAAGATACACACCACTTCCCAGCTCTTTTCCATCATCGTCTTTTCCATCCCAGACTAATGTATGTGAGCCTCTTTCATAAGACTTATCCAAAAGATTTTTTACCCTCTGACCACGGATATTATAGATGTCAATCGAGACTATTGACTCAACAGCGACATTAAACCTGATAATTGTCTCTGGATTAAAGGGATTGGGGAAATTGCCGAGTAGCTCTGTCTTTAGCAGCAAAGTGTTTTCATCTATATCCGATACAAACTTTTTTGTCGTAAAGCTATAGATCACATTGTCTATTGAATCACCATAATCATTAAAGGTTATGACTTGCCAATAGTATGTAGTATCGTGTTCTAAATCTATTTCAAGTGTGTATTCAGCCGTATCTGCTGGCAATATTGTAGGGGACGCAATTTTGCGTCCCGCCATCGTATTGTCATTCGGGTCGAATGAAAATATAGAGCTTATATAAAACCTCAATCCCTCTATCTCACCACCTTCTATAGGCAAGTCCCATTTAAACACAGGTCTCAAATCAACTTCGACAGCGTCATTTTCAGGTGTGAGTAAGGTTACAGGAAAAGGTATCGATATAAGATGTTTATTATTTTTCAAGAAAGGATAACCTTCATTTATTTTGCCATCAATTTCCCATATAATCTCAAAATCCCAGCCATACTCAATATAAGTATTAGCTTGTTTCATTTGTATAGTAGGCAAACCAAAACAATCTGTTATTATGCCACCATTATTTTCACCAACTGGTACAGAAAGTCCTGTAGTTTCGATATCCCAAAAATTGTTAGATAAAGTTATAGACTCCCCTTGACCATTGTCAGAATACCACAATAGTCCAGTAATTCCACCAGAAACATCACCATTTATATTTCCAGTAGCATAACAATTTCCAATTAAAAATCTTGAAGACTGGACCAATCCGGATATACCCGCTGCGTAGCTTGTTCCTGCAAGTGCTGTGGAATATATATCCATCATAGAATAGCAGTTGTATATAATTCCATCATAAAAAATATTCCCAATTATACCTCCGATATACACAGATCCTGCTGTGGCTTGTGCATAGACTTTACCTTTAGAAAAAGATTCATTTATTTGTATAGAGCCATATCCCGCTAATCCACCAGCAAGGATATAACCACTTGTAAATGTTGTGTTTGACACAATATTTATCTCGCCTTCAAAAGAGCTATATAAAATATAAGTAGTGTCAATAAAACCCACAATACCTCCCACAAAAGGAGATGCCGATGGTGATAAAGAATTTATGTTCCCAGTTACATAAACATTTTCTATATTGGAGTCTATTATGCTGCCAGCAAGACCTCCAATACGGATAACACTCCATTCTAACTGAGTGTCTATATTGTAGTTGACATCTATTAAATTAATGTTTTTTAGAGTTGATTGACCCACACGACTAAACATACCGACCCAAAAATTAACATCCCCATCAAGTGTTTCATTTAAATATATAGACAATTTGCTGATAGAGTATTCGCCTCCATCATAAACACCACAAAAACTAATAGGCTCTATGTTAGGATGGTAATACCCTATGGGACGGAAACCTTTTCCATTGTTCCAAATAAGGGTTTCTGTCGCATCAATATCTGTTGTTTGGATAAAATGGACTCCTTCCCAAAATCCTCTCCACCAATCATCTGGATGTTCTGATAACCACCTGAGATTGTCCAGACCGCTTATTCTGTATGGATTTAAAGGTGTGCCTGCGTCTTGCTCTCCAAAATTTGCTGGAGCTTTGGCTATCGTCTCGCTATGTAAAAAGCTGAAACATAATATAGTTACAGCGATAAATAAAAACGCTTTAAAATTCATTTTCTTTGTCATCTTGTGTTCCTCCTATGTAAATCTATCTTTTCAGTTCGATGTTTTTTGTCAACTATAAAGTTGACATTACATTTATATGCCAATCCTTACAAATATCCTGAAAGGATTATCTTTTAATAGAAAATATATCAATAAAACCATTCCCACCCTGAAAGAGTGGGTCTTTGAACAAAGATAACCCTTTCAGGGTATTTTCATGGTGGTGAACCACATTTCTATTAAAAGATAACATCTTCGATGTATTTCTATGGTATTTATTATTTGTCATTATCCATTTTCCATTATCAAAAATTCCTTATTGACAATTCTTAATTCTTAATTCTGCATTCTTAATTCTAAACATACACACAAAACACCCCATTTTCCTTTGCCGACACAAACTCTTTTTCCTTATTTTTGCTCATGATCAGCATATAACCCTTGTTTACAGACTCTTTTTTCATGTAGTCTTTAAGCTGTTTTAAGCCTTTTTTATGGTATTCTGCACCTCTCCATATCTTAAGCTCAATTACAAATTTTTCATCTTTAAAGACCACTACTACATCAAGCCTCTTTTCAGCTCCTGTCTGGACTTCTTTAAAAGAAAACCCGATACCATTGATGATTGGTTTCAAAAACATCAAAAACAGCATCCGAAGGTCTTTTTCGAGAAACTCGTCTGATTTCCAGATGTCATCGTTTGAGTATTTTTCTCTCACTGCTTCTTGAAATTTCAAAAGTATCATTTCTATATCGAGACGGCCATTTTTCTTTATATAAGGTTCTTGGATTTTGCTAGCCAGAAATCCATTGTTTATGAGTGATTTAGAGACATAATAGTCAGTGATTATCTCCTCAAAAATCTTGTTATGGATACGAATTTTATGTGTTTCGGTGCATCGAATCATCCCATACATATAGGCAAAATTCACAACAGGGTTAAGCAAATTAAAAGGATAATAATCAGCTCCAAGAACAACCGATTGAATCAACCTCGACACATCTTCTTTGTTTTCAAGATTTTTTGATATGCTTTCAAATAGGGTATTAGTTTCTTTGCAGAGTGCATTAGCGACATTATCAATATCTGTAGTATCCCAGTTTTTGTTTTCTCTTTTGGGTAACACTTTCTCGTCAATCATCTTACAAAGTTTACTTACAAGAAATGGATAACCATTTGTCCAGAAATGTATCCTTTCACTGACAGCTAGTATATCCATTGTAATGCTGACTTTCCAGTCGGCACTCCTTGAAATTGTATAATCTGTGAGCATAGAGCTAATCTCTTCAGGGGAAAAACTCATATCGACTTCAAAATCAACGGCTATGTTCCAGGGGCTGTTGTATTTTGCTTCGGTCTGCCCCCCCCCTGCCCCCCCCATAAATGTGGGGGGAGATCCCCCAACACTTATGCCACTACCATTTCTCCCCACATTTATACTACTACCATCTCCCCCCACATTTATGGAGGGGGCAGGGGGGAGATATGCAGAATATATCTTCATCTTCAACGACTTGATATCATGCAATCCAGCAAGTATCACACTATGAAAAGTATTATCCTTTTGCATTTGAGATTTTAGATACTTATCTCTAAGCATTCCGAGAAAATAAATAAATATCTGATTATCGCTTGATTTGTCAACCTCATCAATCATCAGGACTATCTTTTTTTCTATCTTTAATAAAAAATCTGAGATAGCATTTGACAGAGTGTCAAAGTCTGTAACTTCACTACCTTTAGCTGATAAAAGTTCACTATAATTATTTTTAACAATGTTATTATCCATAACTAATTTTTTTAGAAATTTCTGGCAAAATACTTTTGGATTTTCATAAGAACTACTATCAACTCCCTCGAAACTCAGAAAAATAGGCAGATAATCATCTGTTTTCAAAAGTTCTCTTTCCAAAAGAGCCAAAGTTGTAGTCTTCCCATATTGTCTTGGTCTATTGATGACAAAATAGTCCTTTCTCCTTATCATCGTCATAATTTGAGCTATCTTGCCACTTGTATCGACCATAAAATTTTCTTCTGGGACGCATATCCCAGTGATTTTAAAAGTTTTCATAATTTAGTTTTTCCTATTATTTATATTAAAGATTAAATCCCTTTCATTTTCCATTACTTCAATAAAACCATTCTCCTCGTATCCACGAAATCACCTGCCACCAGTCGATAAAGATAGACCCCGCTTCCTTGCTCGCGACCATTATCTTCTTTTCCATCCCAGACCACAGTATGCGAGCCACTTTCATAAAAGCCTTCCAATAGTCTCTTTACCCTCTGTCCTCTGATATTATATATGTCAATCGAGACATGAACTGATTCGGAACGGATAAATGCGTTCCCTACAGTAAAAGATATAGTCGTCTCTGGATTAAAGGGATTTGGGAAATTGCCAAGTAGCTCAGTCTTTAGAGGCAAAGTGTTTTCATCTTTATCTGAGGAATATTTTATGGTAGTAAAGATAAAAGCTTGATTGTCTACAGAGTCACCAAACTCATTAAAAGCGATGACTTGCCATTGGTATGTAGTCTCATAGTCTAAATCTATTTCAAGTGTATATTCTGTCGTATCTGGTGGCAGTATTGTGTTATTATCCCCATCATCGTCATTGCGAGGTTTCTTACTTGAATTTCCCCCGAAACAATCTCTTAGTAGGGGAGGTACTGTATGTTCTGACTCAATATAAAACTTCAACCCCGCTATCTCACCACCATCCACAGGTAGCTCCCATCGAAATACAGGTCTCAATTCTACATCGAAAACCTCATTTTCAGGAGATAGCAAAACTACCGGATTAGGTAAACTAAGAGTATCAACTAACACTTCTATTTCTACTACCTCAGACCTTCCCTCTTCATAAACTACCACGACACCGTAGATATAAACCCCATTTTCGACATCAGAGTCAGTAAATGTCAAAGCATTGATAGGTGCTGATGTCAACAAAACATTGTCACGATAAACTTCATAACCGATAAGGGTTGAGATTAGCGCCACCCATGTAGTGCCAGAGCTTGCCTCTGTGCTTGCGGGGGGGTAGGTGTGATTATCATTCTCCATTCTCCATTGTCCATTCTCCATTCCAAACTCCGGTGCTTCCCACTTAAGCAGCACGACATTACCATCTACATCAGCACTCAGGTTCACCACTGGCAATAACACCACAGGTATAGGCAACCCTCTCAAAAATGGATAACCATTGTTTATCGATGGATTTATATTCCAAATATCTTCAAAGTCCCAGCCAGTATAAAATTCTTGTAATTTCATTTCAATTGTAGTATAACCAACACAATTTGTTGCTATTCCATTGTTTACTCCAAAAGCAGTGCCTATCCCTGTAGTATCAATATCCCAAAAACTATAAGAAATAGATGTTCCATTTCCTAAAGTGCCTACTAATCCATGAGCATAAAATTCACCTGATGTTGTCGCATAACAATTTTGAATTGTTGAAGTTATTGACGCTTCTCCCGCTATTCCTCCAGATTGAATAAAATCACCTTCTATAATTTCTCCATAAAAATAAGAATTGCTTATATGGCTACTTTCAATAACATTTCCTGCAATTCCACCTGCCTTTAATGCTGAAGAAATTGTGTTTCTGGAATAACTATACAATATCGTGCTATTGTCTATAATGCCTGCTATCCCTCCTGCCTGAATTCGTTCTGTATCAGAGCTACTTACTTCAACAAAACCCTCTGAAAAACAATATTGGATAGAACTATTATAGCTAAGCAAACCGCTTATGCCACCTGCCCCAGCATTTTTGAAATAATAAATAGCCTTACTCTTGGCAGTAACATTTCCTGATGAAAAGCTATAAATTATGTTTGAGTTCATAGAGGTTATTCCTCCTATACCTCCGGCATAATTTACTTCATCGCCACTTGCTGAAATATCGCCTGATGATATACAATTTTTTACTGTAGCAGTGTATAAATATCCTACTATGCCACCAACATATCCAGCGTAGTCAGAATCAGATACATCGCCAGTGGATACACAATTTTCAATGGTGCTTCTCCAAGCTCCACCTACTATGCCACCAACAGCATTAAAAAGAGTGAGTAGAGAAGTAAAAGAAATGATTTCGGCAGTAGAGTAACTATTTATGATTACTGTATTATCTACACTACCCGCAATACCTCCAGCATTTGCTGAAAACATTGTGTTCCCTTTTGAAGTTATAATACCTGATATAAAGCAGTTATCTACACTGCTATATTCAGCAGATCCTATGATTCCACCAACTGTTGTAAAGCCTGATATATTAGCATTCTCTAACCTGATATTTTTTAGAACAGAGTATTCTGCAAAACCAAATAAACCTGTTTCGATTTGTTCAAAACCACCAATGTGAGGAATATCGATAGTAATGTTACTTATAGAATGCTCTTGTCCATCATAGTTTCCTATAAATCTTACATCATAAGAACCTATTGGCAAAAACCCCCATCCCTCGTTCCAACCAGCTGTTTCAGTAGCATCGATGTCGGTTGTCTGTTGGAAATGTTTATTTGCCCAAGCACCTGCCTCATATCCCTCTTCAGATAGCCATCTGAGGTTGCCTAAATTTTCAATAAGAAATGGGTCTGTTTGCGTTCCTGTCCCAGAGGGTGGGATAGGAGTTGTAAAACCAAATAAATCATTTCCTTTGGGTAAATTTTTTGGTATTTGCCTTCCACCTGACTTGGGTAATAAATCAGCGGGATTACTAATGCGGTAAATCCCAGTAGTTTCATCAAATCCCAAATCCTCTCTATTAAAGTTTTGTAGTGTATGTGAAGTTAAGTCTTGCTCTGTTATCTCATTATGCCTATTTCCAGCAGGAGTTTGGCAAAGCAATGAGCCTGTGAATAGCATAAATACAGCGATAAATAAAATCGCTCTAAAATTCATTTTCTTTGTCATCTTGTGTTCCTCCTATTGTGAAACATATTATTTAATCTAGTTTTTTTGTCAACAAGAATGTTGACATTACATTATTTTTGTCATTCCTTATAAATATCATGAGATCGGTTCAAGAGCTTGCTCGCAGAATTACGATATAAACCCTCTGTGTAAAAAAAACTCTTATTTCTCTACTCTTCTCCTGACCTCAGCTTCCAAATCACCATTTTCACCCCATCATATTCCGCATGCTCATTTGGTTCGTCTGCCACCCAATCTTGGCTCTGATCTCTGTCAAAGATAATTATTTGAGCTTCTTTTACCCCTATATATTTAGCATATTTAGCAGTCTGTTCGATAGCTGTCTCTCTGACATTCTCATATTTTTGCTTTTTACCTATTATTTTTACTTCGATAACTATTTTATCAGTGTAGTTCACACCGTTTTTGGTATACATCCTTTTGATAAAGAGGTCTGTTCTCCTGCTTCCGAGAGCGTATTCTCTATTTATGTAACCACCGCTGTTAATCATCCTCTGTAAAAATGCTTGCAAGACAAGGTGAGGTGCTGCCTCTTGGTAGCCGGCTATACTACTTGCCCAGATACTTGTGTTTTCATTCCAAAACTCTTTAAATTGCCTTAGAAGCTCATAAGTGTCAATGGTATCATCATCTTTTATCCATACAGGACTATACTTTTTAGGAACTGATAGCTGAGTGTCCTCTGTTAAAGTCCTTGGGATGACTTCTTTATAAATCTTATTTGCTATCTCCAAACTACCATTGACTTTTTTAACAAGACCTAAATCAATGCAGTATTGGGCATCATCCTCGTTTGGTTTGAGTTCTCCACCTAATATCATAGGTAAAATCACATTATAAACTCTTGCTTCTTTGAGTTTATCAGTAAGCTGCCCAAGGTGAGTTTCTTTACGCAAAATTAAGTGTTCTTTGCTGTATTCTATCATGTCGGGAGTGATTATTTCGGTTGACAGTTGACAGTTAACAGTTGACAATTGTTTTTTATCTTTTTTTAGTTTCTCCACCACATCCCTTGCCAGAGCATTCACCAGCCAAGGCTGACCATCTGTATATTCCATCACCAGATCAAAGCAATCCTCTGTAAAATACTGACCTGTGTCCTCCTTGAGCTGACCATAAAGCTCTACTACATCCTCGCGAGTAAAATTTCCCAGTCTCAATGATTTAGCTATGATATTAAATGGACTTCCACCTGTGATAATGTCTTTTCCTAGATGGATGCGGTAGTCTTTTATGTCTCGCAGCCCGCATAATACCACACTCGCAGGGAAATAATTGGGTCTATTGTTATATCCCTCCCGTAATTGTCTAAAGACAGAGATGAGAGTATCTCCCACTAAAGCGTCTATCTCATCTATCATTAGGACGACAGGCTTATTGACTTTTTTACATAAATAGCTTAAAAATTCCTTAATAGCAGTTCCTGGATTGAAATTGATTTTCATCTCATTGAAAAATTGCCTTATGTTTAAAGTAGAATCATGTAAGTCATCAATATTTATTGCAAGACCTCCAACAATTGCCATCATAGCTCCATGTATATCCTCACGAAATGCTTGACCTATCTCAAAATTTGTATAAACAGAAAAATACTCACCCTCTTTATTGAGTTTATCTCTCAAGGCTAGTAGACAGCTCGTTTTTCCTGTTTGTCGTGGGGCATGGAGAATAAAGTATTTATTTTTATTTATCAAATCCGTTATTTCTTCTAAATCCCAACGATATAATGGGTCAAGTTTGTAGTGCATTGGTTGATTTACAGGACCCTCAGTATTAAAAAATTTCATATTTTACTCCTTTAATTAAATTACTAATCATTATTTCAATAAAACCATTCTCCGCGTCTCCACTACTTCCCCTGCCACCATCCGATAAAAATACACTCCACTGCCAAGCTCGCTTCCATTGTCATCTTTTCCATTCCAGACTACTGTATGAGAGCCTCTGTCGGCAAAACCATCAAAAAGCCTCTTTACCTTCTGCCCTCTGATATTATAGATGTCAATAGAGACCATTGACTCTACAGCTACATTAAATCTAATAGTCGTCTCTGGATTAAAGGGATTAGGGAAATTGCCGAGTAATCCAGTCTTTACGATAGGAGCTACCTCTTCAAAATCTGATGCCATCACATGACTTTCTGTAAAAAAAAGAGTGTTTCGAGAAACACTCTGTATACCATGTCTCTGCAAATCTACAAAAGTAATCAGCTCCATCGGAGTCTTTGTCAAATCAAAGACATAAAACCCAATGACTTGAAGTGACGAAACATGTTTTGGTAAATAATACCTATCTCCGTAAATCATGCCTGATACGGAAGAATAGTCAAAAATGCTGATTTTTTCCAGATCACCACTAGGATGCATGATAAATTCTTCTGTTTTTGCACCATTATTGACTATGAGTTTGTTTTCATAACTCGAAATAGGACCTCTAAAAACATCATAATTAAATCGTAGCTCATCGTTTGTGAGACTCTCGATTTTTCCTACTATTTGGGCGTTTAGTAGTGTAATAGACAATACAGTTATCACAAACAAATATCTTGAGAAATTCATGATTTCCTCCTTATATTTTCCCCATAGTTTTTTAGTCTGGTTATTATGTTAAATAAAAATTTGACATCACATTTGAACCACATAATTTCCCAGAATTAGTCCTTAATATACAATCTAAAGCAATTGACCTCTTTTATTGAAAATAGAACTCTTAATTAATTTAACTAGGATATACAGTGAAACGGCTGTAGAAGCTGAAATGATATACATTATCAATAATTGATATTTTACAGATTCAACTGGGTCTACACCACCAATGATTTGTCCAGTCATCATACCGGGTAGCTTGACAATTCCTAAAACCATGAGAGCATTAACGGTAGGAATCAAACCTGCTTTAATAGAACTTTTTTGGATTTCCTCTGTTGCTTGATTTATGTTTGCTCCAAGAGAAAGTTTTGCTTCAACCTCTAATTTTCGTAGTTTAATATTTGAACCAAAATGGTTTAAACAAATAGAAATACCACTCATAGTATTGGAAATCACCATAGCACTGATAGGAATGATGTATTGGGGATTGAACCAAGGTTTTACAGTCATTAGAGCATAAAACATATAAATAAGCGGAAATATACTCCCAAGAAACATAGCTAAGAAACTATTTGTGAAAATATTTTTAGGTCTGAATTTTATGCCTTTAAAGCTATCCCATGCAGCAAAAACATACATTATCAAAACTATCAAAACGGTATAATACCATTCATTAGCTTTAAAAATAAAAGACAACACATAACCCATTAAGATCAATTGTAAAAAAGAACGAATAGTCCCTATAAAAATAGATTTAGTGATACCGAGTTTTGCCAGAAAAGCTACTAGAGCGACTAGTAGCATAAAACCTATAGAGCCAAATAAACCCCAATTTGTAATGTGTATGTAATCATTTTCCATTATTTACTCCTTGTAATTACTTAAATAATCTTCTTTTGAGCCATAAAAAACAATCTCTCCCTGTTTAAAGACGCTGATAGTGTCTGCAATCTCAACAGCTGATTCCACAATATGACTGACGAGAAATATTGTTTTTTTATATTCAAGGTTTATCTTTTTTATAAGTTCAATGACATTATAAGCATTTAATGGGTCGAGAGCCGAAACAGGCTCATCAAACAAGATTATTTCAGGGTCTACGAGTAGCGTTCTCACAATGCAAACTCTTTGTTGTTCACCTACTGAGAGATTTTCAATGTCTTTTTCAAGATATTCAAGTGGTAAATCAAGACTAATTAATTTTTTTCTAATTTCGGATTCATTGATAGTCTTTTTTTGAATTTTCAATCCCCATATCAAATTTTCGTAAACACTACCTTCAAACAAAGCAGGTTTTTGAAAAACCATACCAACTCGCTTTCTAATCTCAAGTGGGTGAGTTTCTGCATACAGCATGTTTCCTAATTTGATGCTCCCAGAATGAGGTTCTGATAGTGCATTTAAAAGTCTTAAGAAACTCGATTTCCCAGCACCAGAAGAGCCTAATAAAACATGGATTTTTTCTAACGGAAAGTCGATATTGATGTTTTTTAAAACCATGTTTTTATCATACAATAAATTAATATTTTCAATTTTTAAGCTCATAAATCTCCTTTTTGTGGATTTTTTGTTAGTTAATTCAGAAAATACCTCTCTTTTATCATTTTGTCGTAATTAGTTAAAAAAGACTTATTGATAATTCTATATGAGGGTTTATATTTTATATTGTAAGTGTAAGAATGTCTTATCAGATATTGTTTTTCAGAAATATGATTTTCAATCATAGCTTGGTCAAGGAAGAAAAAATCAATTTTTTTCTCAGCCAAAAAAGGAATTACAGCATTCCAATATTTAATATAAATGGTTTCATCTTGATTTTCAAAAAAGTTTATCTTTTCGGAAATTTCATTTGAGGTTTCCAAAAAGGCTTCAAAATAATCATCAAAAGGAATTATATTATCTGCAATTAACTGAGTAGAATATCTCGCTAAAGGAAGCCAAATATCGCAATCTAAAATTAAGCAAGGACACGAAACGGTGCTATGGGAAAACTCTTTTTCGGATATGTTTTTTGATTGTTTTATTTTTTCTCTTTTTGAAGGTGGTAGCGGTAGATATATAGAACTAAATTTTGATTGTGTTGTAGACACAGTAACATTTTGAGCTTCTGAGTTATACATTTTGAAATCTTTTTTTAAATTCAAGAGATACTGATTTTTTGATTTTATATCAAATGTTGATAAATATTGCTGATAACTAAATAGTTCATTAGTTAGATAAGCTCTTGCATTATCTTTATCTTTGATTAAATGTCCTGGTCCAAAGGCACTTTGCATATACAATTTGAATAAGTCAACTAATCTTGAGCTTGGGTGATGATCGAGTTCGTTTTCAAACATCAGAAATAGTTTATCAAGAATTTCTTGTCTCATAATACATTATATATCCAACAGTCTATAAATATCTCCAATTTTAGTTAAAGCAGGCATCAGTTCATATTCGATTAAATCTGCAAGCATAATCCAATCTTTTTGGCTCTGAATAGTGATGATTTTGTCGAGTTCTTTGCCCAATATACTTATATACTGTTGAAAATAAACCTCTCCATCTTTCAGCTTGTTGAGTGGTCTACCCATTAAAAAAGTAGCATCTTCTAAGACTTTCAAATATATTTGAAGATTTTCAATACCTTGAATAAAATGAGCATTTGCATCTTTTTCTTCATTTATACGAAAAGAATCAGCTATTTCCCCAAAATGCTTCAACATCAATTGAAATTGCTCTTTAGTTTCAACCAAAGCAACTTTCGCAAGTTCAGAAGAATCTTCTATAACAATCGAAAGCTCATCATCCTCAAGAATATAGATGTTGTCTGAGTTCTGAGTCCAATTACCTTCGAGTGTTTTGTTATTAAGGACTATTTCAGTAGCTATCATACCTTGTGGAAAATCATTTTCGACTTCTAAGAGGACATTTGATAATGTGCAATTTGAAGCTATATCAACTATTTTTTCTTTTCCATTTACCAATATTTTCATTATATCTCCTTTTTTACAAACCCTTTAGTTTGTATCGAATTATGGTAATAAATCTTTGAATAATATCAATTTCATCTTCAAAATATCATACAAAGATATAGTTTTTTTTACAATTTTTGAAATTTCAACTTCTTCTATATCAGACTCCTTGAATAATAAGAAGGAAAACCAATCATATATCAATTCAAAATCTTTTGCTTTATTTAGCAATAAATCTTTCTCTTTTTTTACTTCATAAAAATATTTATGATTTTTGTCAACATTTTTTAGATTTTTACATATTAAATCAAGGTTTTTTATAATATTCGAGATAATATTAATCAAGTCAGAGATAAAATTTTTCAAGTCAGTAAAGGAATAATCTGGAATTATATAGTCTTCATTCAGAAAATTCATAAAATTCTGAAAATATACATCAGGAGTTTTTAATTTTTCACAGATATACAAAGACCAGATAAATCGTTTTATATGAAATATATATTCAATTTTGGTAATATTCTCTTTATTCATAGGACGGACAGCGTGAAAACCAAATTGGTCAAAATATGTTTTGAATAATATGGCTTTATCAAATAAATTTTTATTTAAAATTGATGATTCGTTTTTAATATACGAATTCACGACTTCAACCACAACATCAGGAGTAATAACATGATGACAATTCCAATGTGGGCATTTAAAATCGAAATTGCATGGATGACAGTCCAAACGAGCTTGTATTATAATAGACTTTTCTGTATATGGTCCTGTTTCCCATTTACTGACAGGTCCGAGTGAAATATCAATAATGGGTTTATTTAGTGAAACAGCTATATGCATAGGTCCAGTATCATTTGTTACCATCAAATCAATATAACTGATAGCCGCAATAAGCTCATTCAATTTAAAATCACCAATCATATTAAAAAACAAATCATTATTAATAGCTTCAAAAAAAGGTTTATATTCTTTTTCTTTAGATCCCCCAAATAAGACTATACAAAAATCTCCTTTTTCTAATAAATCATTTATGACTTTATAATAATATTTAATATTCCAGGCCTTGTTTGATTGACTAGCTCCAATATGAAATCCAAGAATTTTTTTGTTTTTTGATTTTATTTTATGGATAAATGCTTTTATTGTCTCAATATCTTCATCAAAGACTTTTAAAGATAAAAATGAAGGTGTTATGTATCCATTTTTTTTAAAATCAGCCTCTTTATTAAGAGGAATATTTTGTGTTTTTTTTGAAATGTTAGATGCATGTCTGTCTAAATCGAGGGTCATCCCGGACATTATATCTACTAGATTAAAGGAAAAATCTCCCAATTTATGTTCATTGGCGAGTTGATAAGCGATAAAATCACAAGTCATTTTTTGTTCATTGTTTTTCGTTCTTTGCAAGCCCAATTTTCTTTTTGCCTCTATGAGAAAGGCTAACAAAGCACTCTGTTGAGAAACAATAGGGTTAAAGAGAAAATCATATTTGTTTTTATTTAAGCAATGAATGACCTCATAAAGTTCATTAAAACCTGCCCAAACATCATCGACAAGATTCGGATTGAGAATTTCATGATCAAGAGAAAAAATCTTGTTGATATTCTCATTGTGTTTGAGAATAGGACTGAAACCTTTCATTACTAAAACATCAATTAAGGCATCTGGATAAAGATTGTTTATTCTATTTATCAAACCAATAGTTTGAATCAAATCACCCATCCGTGTTAAATTAATTATTAATACTTTCAAAATAATGTCTATTCTCCAGTGTAAAAAGTATCCAAAAGCAAAGCATATGCCTCATATTTTTTTAATTGTCCTTTTGATTCTTTAACCTTTTCCATGATAGCGCTATAAGAAGACCTCATCGCAGGCGAAATAGAATCAATAAACCTTTCAAATTCTTTATCCTTTAATTTTTTTACAAATTCTCTAATTTTGACCTCTTCATTTACTATACCTGTGGCGAGTCGTGGAGTATGCTTAAAAGCGATATTAATCATCTGTTCGAGTCTAATTGCATAAGTATGGTATTTTAGAGTTTTTTGCTGTCCAGCGAGAGCAATTTTTTTTCTCAAATCATCGTTCTTTAAATAAAAATTAGCTTTGTCTATAGCTTCTTCTACAGAAGAGAAAAAGACTATTTCTTTGTCAGCAACGAACAATTCTCGGATTGCGACTCTATCATCTACTAGTTGAAAACCACCACAAGCTGCAATTTCAAAGGTTCGCGGATTTACAAAATCTCCATTTTTATCTATTAGAAGACTTGTTTTTTTTATATCCATTTTATTGGATATAGATTCGTTTTCCATTGATGAATGAAGGTTTATATTCACCTTGCTTGCCTGATAAATGATATTGGACTGTTCAATAGTTATTCTATGATCTTTTAAAGGTATATTGTAGCTTGGTAAATCAGAATCTACCCAACCAGTTCCCCACAATTTAAGATTTATTTTGTTGAATTGTCTAAAAAACAGTATTCTATTGGGATAGGCAGCCCCCATAAAAGATATATCAGAACCGTAAAAAGATATTTCTTCGTGAGTTAGATTTAATGGTTTATGATATTTAGGCTCAGCAGCAACTGGGAGGCAACCATAGATGGTTTTGCAATTATTTTTTAATTCTTTTTCAAATTCCCCTTTTTGAATCATAAAGAAATAATCAAAGTCGCTACAAATTTTTTTCCAATAAGCAAATCTTCTAAAATCCTCTACAAACCAGTACATGGTTGTAATACCTGCTTTTTTCATTTCTCTAATCAAGTTTTCATTGAATGGGCTTTGAGCAATAAAAAAAACTAAATGAGGTTTAAAAGTCTTAATTTCATGCCAGAGGGTATCAGATAATAATGAGTTTAGTTGATCAATGAGCTTATTTGTTCCATTATTTATGGATGGTTTAGATGATAAATTTATATATTTCTTCAATAAAGGCTCAGCGACAGAATGGTCACAAAGTTTTACACAAGCACCAAGTGCTTCTAAGCCAGCAACTACATATTTAGCAGTGGTATATGAACCTCCATAAATTGGAGAATTAACTAAAATTCTCATTTGATTAAAAGAAGGTGATTTTATAGGAATGTTTTCATTGTCTTTTATGGACATTGTTTTCTCTTCTGGAATGTTTTCTTCTGTGCAACAATCTTCAACATTCCTGAAAAAAGTTTCTTGAAACTTCATCTCAGATCTCAAAATAAGTAGATGATAATCAGACATCAAGGGAGTTTCCCTTATATCTTCTATAATACGACATTTTTCAAAAATAGGTTTTAATTCTTTTATCTTTTTTGCTTCTGAAATCAAAGCATGGCATGATTCAGCCACATAAATTTCATCAAATTTACCTAATAATGGTATTATATGATAGGCAAATCCGAGTCCTAAAACTAAAAGCGGTTTTTCAATTATTTTTTCAGAATTTGCTTCTCCAATTTGCTCTAAAAATTTTTCTGCTATCGAAATACCTTCTTTCTTTGGCTGATAAAGACTGTGCAATTGAAAACCAGCCCATAATGGAACTGGGTTTCCATCTTTTGCCATTTGTACAGTGATGTTTTCTTTCATCTCTTACTCCTTGAAGCCTTTTTTTACCAAAAAAAAAAAAGACTTCTTTTTGTCAATGAAATTAAGTCAAAGCAGATTATGATTGATACTATCCCTTAACAAAATATTTATTGCTACCTATAATACTCTTTATGGTGTTTTTTGATAAAGACAAAATAGCATCACATAGACAATTTACTACTTCATGCTTTTTTTATTCGCATTCGGAATGGTGTCCATTTTTATGGACACTTTTTTGAAAATCTGTCCATTTTAATGGACAGTAAATCAACAAGAATCCTAAAATATATTCGCAAAAAAATACTTCAGAAAAAAAAATTATATGTCTCAAGGCCTTACTATAAAAGGAAGTTAGAAAATCTATATCACTTCAATAAAGCCATTTTATTAAGTTTGGCACACTTCTTGCTATATATTTTGGTATCAAAAAAATTAAACATGTATAAAGGAGATTACACATGGGAACACAACAAATTTTGATGATAGTTTTATCAGTTATCATCGTCGGCGCT
>Ga0099364_10002413_pt1 | contig 29795 bp, 20 predicted proteins | sample TergutTh196P3_FD_73070 | JGI IMG/M metagenome (GOLD analysis project Ga0099364, IMG submission 73070) | Microcerotermes parvus P3 segment gut microbial communities from Pointe-Noire, Republic of the Congo - Th196 P3 | ecosystem: Host-associated > Arthropoda: Insects > Digestive system > Gut ...
CAGACCGCGCGGAGTATCGACCGCAATGCCGATATGCGCGTTGTTAAACAGAGCCATCTTGTCGCCTAGGAAATGGGCGTTTATGCTTTTATGTTTTATCAGCGTACGCGAGGTGGCGTATATGATAATATCGGTAAGCGTGATTTTTACGAGTTCCTCACGTCCGTCAAGGGATTTGAGTCTCTTGCGGAAATTCATCACGTCGGTTGCGTCAAAGGAGGAATGGAGCGTAAGTTGCGCGGAGTTGGCTAGGGATGCCTGCATCGCTTTTGCTATTAGCTTACGGACGTTTGTGAGTTTGACCTCTTCATAATCGGGGAGTGTGGAGCGGGGGGAGGTGTCGCTTGCTTCTTTCCGCGTAGCAAGTGATAGGTCTTCCGGCGTTACCTGCATATCGAATGTGGTCACGCGACCACCAATTCCGGTACCCGATATATCGGATATTCCACCTTCCACTGCCCGCGTTGCGAAATGCCCCTGCTCTATGACTTTTTTGATATCTGCTTCCATGATGCGTCCTTTAGCACCTGTTGGGATCGCTCGGCTTGCATCAGCGGAGGTCGCACGGACAAGCGCTCGGGCTCGTGGTGATATGCGTATTTCCGATGTCTGCGGATGCTCAAGGCCTGTGCTTTGGGTGGAGTTCTGAGCCCCAGCAACCGCAAAATGGGGAATTGTAGTAGGACTTTCTTTTGCGGACTGCACTAATACGGGAGTTGCAGCCAACGTTGAATGCACAGGTTCTGACGAACTCAATAAAGGTTCAGAAGAATCCGGACTCTGCACTTTTTGGTCTGCGGCGGTAGTTCCAGATGCTCCATCAGGGATAAGTTCATTAATGTTTTCACCCTCCGCTCCGATAACGCAGACGGTTTTCAGGCATTCAACGTCATCGCCTTCTTCAAAGAATACCTCAAGCAACACGCCTTCCGCTTTCGCTTCCTCGTCAAAGGTGGCTTTGTCTGTCTCATAGGTAAAGAGGGCATCGCCTATCGAGACTTTATCGCCTTTTTGTTTATGCCATTTCCCAATGACACAGCTTTCAACTGACTGCCCCTGTTTGGGCATAATTACCGATACTGCCATATGTTCTTCCCTCGTTTCTATAGATTATGAACCCAATTCCCCTCCTTGGAGGGGTGGCGCGTAGCGACGGGGTGGTTCGTGCGCAATAGTGCCGATTGTCGGACAGTCTCGGGCGAACACAGTTCGCCCCTACAAACGATTTCCGAAACTACGACTAATTTTGTTTGAATTTTGCGGTTTTATAACTAACTCTCAACTCCAGCCAAAAGCTCTTTCTCTGCTTCGTAGCACCATAGGCCGTTGTTGTTTTTTACTATGCTTGCTATTTTTTGCATTTTTGGATCGTTCATTTTCTCGAAATCCTCTATGGCGGTCAGGGGCATCGTGATGTGGGGGTATATCAGTTTCTTCCCGCCGGGGATTTTTGGGAGATTTAGTGTGGTGTCGATTACGCAATTAAGTCCGCCGACATGCGTGATCATAGCGGCAGGGTTGATTAGCCCCTTTTCCATCATCGATAAAGCCTCAATTATATCGTCCGTGTTACCGCCGCTAGTGCCAACTATGTGCGTGGAGGCGTAGTGTACGTTGTAGAAGTTGAACTTCGCGCTAAACTCAGGGTTTGTCGGGCCTGCGAAGAAGTTTAGGCATCCATCTTTGCCGAGCAGCTTATCAGCGAGCTCCACAACGGGCGCGACGGGGGCGTAGACGAAAACATCATCGTAACCATGCCCACCCGTCAAAGCTATTAGCTCATCAGCGGAAGTTGTGTTCATGTAAAGCAGCCTGACGCCCTTTTTTGCTGCGACTTCGACAGGTAGTATCTCCGCTGCCCGACTTAGCCTTTTGTCGTCGATATCGGTGACGACCAGGAGCGCGGGTTTCCTATCGCAGTTTAGAGCATAGTCAACAGCTCCGAGACCCATCGGACCGGCACCCGCTAAGAGTGCCATACTGCCGCCTTCTACTATACCCATATCGTGTTTATAACTACCGGAAGTCGTGTGGTAATTTGCGTGGAAGCCGCCGATGATGCAGCTCATCGGCTCGGAAAGGGAAGCGTAGAAGAACGCATCTCCGCTATATGGCAGCAAGCAGTCCATCTCCATGACTTCCTGTGGGATAACAATGTAAGTGGCGTTGCCGCCGATGTATCTGTAGGAATAACCGGGGGCGTTGAGGGAGCCTTTGTAGTTTAGCGCAGGTTGGATGGCGAATTTTTGTCCCGCTTCGAATTTATGCTTCCATTTTTCGCCCACTTCCAAGAGTATGCCGCCAAATTCATGACCCAGTATGGTTGGGCATTCGGCGACATTATCGGGTACGCGCTTGTGGTCTGCGCCCTGCATAGCCGCCTTGTGGCTGGACATGCAGATAGAGTCTGAAACTATTCTCGCCAAAATCTCATCATCCTTGATGGCCGGCAATTCAAATTCCTCCAGACGCAAATCGTTCTTCCCATACAACCTAACAGCTTTAGTTTTCATAGTTACCTCCTAAGTCGGTCTTCGACCGCAATTGAGAATTGAGAATTGAGAGAGGAGAATTAGGGACGTTGGTTACTTGTTAGATCGAACAATTTGCTTTTAATTGCATTTACACACTATTAAGTATCCAAAAGAGGTCTTCGCATATACCTCAGAGCATTTCTCCGTCTCAATTCTCCTTTCTCAATTTTCAATTGTAACTTAGCGACCACAAACAATTCTTTCTCTCGGTATAAACAGTCGCTAAGTTACTAAAGTACGTCAACTCCGTATTTTTCAAGTTCTTCCACGAGTTCCTGATTTATCCTCTCATCCGTGACTAACGTGTTTATGTCCGAAAGTACCGCAAACGTGAAGGGTAGGCTTTTTCCGTACTTGGTGCTATCCATCAGCATAACGACCTTCGCGGCTTTTTCGATGGCGCGTTTTTTTATCCGGCTCTCATCGTGGTTGCCGCATGTGAATCCATTTTGTAATGTAACGCCCGATGTCGCCATGAACGCGATGTCTATGTTGATATGATCTAAGAAACTGAGCGCATTGATGCCCGATACTGAAAGATTGCCGCTGCTGAGTTGCCCGCCTGTCATAAACACAGAAATATCAGGGTTTTTTATACATTCCAGAGCTATGTTCGGCGCGGTTGTGATAACAAAAAGCTTATCTCTTTGCAGCAGCTTTGCAAAGGCAGTCAAGGTTGTGCCGGTGTCCAAAAACACTGAGCAACCTTGGGTGATCAAATCATGTGCTTTTCCGGCTATGGCGGTTTTTTCCACGACATTCTCCCGCGCCCGCTCGGAATAAAGTGGTTCTATCAGCCGCGATAAATGTGCAATCGATTTTGCCCCGGAACGCGTGCGCACAACCTCGCCCAACGCTTCGAGCTTCTCCAAATCCCGTCTAAGAGTCATCGAACAGAAATCAGGGAACAGCTCTTCAAGCTCGCTGAGCTTAGCCTCCCCGTTCTCGTTTATTATAGCCTTGATTCTCTCTTGGCGACTGTTCATATTAATCACCTGATGTAAAAAATTTACGATACCGTGTTATTTATTTACATTATAGTCGATGACATATTGGTTGTCAAGAACAAAATTCTTATTATTTTCGGTAAAAGCCTTGAATATTATCCGAAATCTTGCTAATATACCCATACTGCGGCGCAGTATCCTAGTCAGATCTGCCGTCTACCAGGAAGGGCCTAAAAATCCTTTAAAGGGCATATCGTTGAAACCCCTTGTGCTTGCTTTGAACGCCCAGTTTGGGGTGGGTGCTGGGGGGAAGAATGAGGGGAGCGGTTTAGCTTCGTCGTCGTTCTTGCATTTTCAGGGCGCTCACCAATGGCATGGAGAACCCGACCCTGTTTATGCGGAGACCTGTTCTTGTGCAAAACGATTCCGGCACGATAGGATGAGGGAACCGTCACCGGACGCTTTCCCGACCTCCGCCATCGTTCTGAGTTGATTCTGTACGAAACAGGCGTGAACCTGTATTGCGGTGCAGAGGGAGACCTCACTGCCCCGGGAGTTTCATTTCCGGGCATGAGCTTCACCCGGGCGAAAGCCTGAGATTGCAACAATCTCCAGTGCTGTGTGCAGAGTAGCCTGCCTTGAGTGGGTCAATGCGGATAGGGGAACCACGCGTACTCGTTGTGGCCACATCGTACACGCGATTGCCCCTTGAAATATTATCTGCAAAAGAGGCTAAGAGACGGTCTGACTGTGGTGGAAAACACCTAGGCTGTCCGAGGTTTTTTGTAAACCATGGGGCAGACGGAGGATTGCAGTGCGGTCTGAGTGGCAATCGGGCAACGGAGAGCGGGGGGCATTTTCTAATGCTCCCGGTATGGCAACGCTCCGTATGCGGGTTTAATGGGAAACCGCCTCACCGGCAACGGGGGGTATCCGCAGGGGAAATCCGGCCCGACCTAAGCCGTAAGATTTACTCCGTCTGCCGCCGCTCGTCGTCGCAAACTTCGCTACGTTACATCAGTCGCTGCGCTCCTGATATCCACTCCGCTACGTTGCTCCTCCTCTCCAATGCCGACCCGCTTCGCTGGGCTCGTCACTGGGTTTGGACGAATGATTCGCAAACTTCGCTACGTTACATCAGTCGCTGCGCTCCTGATATCCACTCCGCTACGTTGTTAATTCCTAATTCCTGATTTTTTAAGGACTATATGAAACGTAAAACTAATATCTCATGGCTTATAAAGGTGATCCTGATCAGCATTGCGGCGTCAATGGTGTTTACGCTTGCGTCTACCGAGATACTTGGGTGGGCGGGTTTGCCTGTCGCGTTTGCGCTTCTGTTTGTATTTATCATCGTTGGCATTATCTTCGATATAATAGGCATTGCCGTCGCCGCAGCAAAAGAATCGCCTTTCCACTCGATGGCATCCCGGCGTGAGCGCGGGGCCGCTCAGTCCATAAACCTTATCCGGAATGCGGATAAAGTCACCAGTTTCTGCAACGATGTGGTAGGTGATGTAACCGGAATCGTCAGCGGGACCACAGCCGCTCTTGTCGCGGCACGGCTGATGGACGGGCTGAGTACGGAAAACATTATATTCCCCCTGCTGATATCAGGCAGCGTTACCGGTCTCACTATCGGCGGAAAAGCAATCGGCAAAGCAGCGGCGATCAGAAACAGCACAAACATAGTTCACAGTGTGGGCAAGCTAATAAGCACCCTGCACCGTAATCCTAAACCCTAGGAGCCTTGGACATTGAACATACTAGAGAGCATAAAATCCCCGGATGATGTAAAAAAACTCACGCAAGATGAAACCGGCACGCTATGCGCGCAGCTGCGAGAGTTCTTAATTGAAAATGTGGCCAGAACAGGCGGTCACCTCGCATCAAACCTCGGTGCGGTCGAGCTGACTGTAGCCATACACAAGGTCTTCGACACATCGAAGGATAGGCTTGTTTTTGACGTAGGGCATCAGTGCTATGTACATAAAATACTCACAGGCAGAAAACCGGATTTTGATACCCTGCGCAAGCTCGGCGGACTTTCGGGTTTTCCGAAACCATCCGAGAGCATACATGATGCTTTTACCGCAGGCCACGCTTCCAACTCGATATCCGCCGCGCTGGGTATCGCAAGGGCGAGGACACTGGCGAAAGAGAACTACAGCGTCATAGCTTTTATCGGGGACGGCGCCCTTACCGGCGGTCTTTCCTTCGAGGGTCTGGGTGATGCCGGCGAATCCGGCGAGCCGATTATTATTATTCTTAACGACAACGGCATGTCTATTACCCAAAACGTAGGCGGAGTTGCCCGGTATCTGGCGCGCCAAAGGCTGAAACCATCATACGCGGCATTTAAAAAGCGTTATAGAAGGCTGATGGAAATTCTGCCCGCAGGCCGCTCAATCTACAGATTCACGCATAAGATAAAGACCGGCATAAAAGAAGCGCTCCTCCAATGCAGCGTGTTTGAGAGCATGGGTTTGCAGTACGCCGGGCCGATAGACGGCCATAACGTCAGGCAAGTCGCCGAAGCGCTGGAGTGGGCCAGGAAACAAAATGTACCCACTGTGGTGCATACACTGACGAAAAAGGGAAAAGGGTATGAGTTCTCCGAGCAGTCGCCGGAGGAATATCACGGTGTCGGCTCTTTTGACCAGATATCAGGCATAAGCGGCGATAAGGATATTACATTCTCATCCGTGTTCGGGGATGAGCTTATGCACATTGCGGATGCCCACCCCAAAGTCTGCGCGATAACAGCATCTATGGCAAGCGGAACCGGGCTGATGGAGTTCGCCCTGCGCTACCCCGATCGCTTTTTCGACACCGGCATTACCGAAGGCCATGCCGCCGTTATGGCAGCAGGTATGGCATCACAAGGCGCGGTACCGGTTTTTGCGGTATACTCCACATTTCTGCAGCGTTCCTACGATATGCTGCTTCACGATATCGCAATCTGCGGGCATCATGTCGTTTTGGCTGTGGACAGGGCGGGGCTTGTTTCAGGGGACGGCGAGACACATCAGGGTTTATACGATGTAGCTTACCTCACTTCCATACCAAACATGACAGTGCTCTGCCCCGCCAGTTATGCGGAGCTGCGCGATATGCTCCGGCAGGCAATCTTAGATATCAACGGCCCGGTTGCCGTAAGGTACCCAAAAGGCAGCGAGGGCAGATACAAAGACGGCGGGGCGGAGGCTTCAAAGCTGCTTTGCCGGGGAGATGATTTCACACTCGTAACCTACGGCGAGACCGTAAACACCGCGCTTGCAGCTGCGGAATCCTTAGCTCAGGACAGCATATCGTTGGATGTAATCAAGCTCGGGTGCATAAACCCGCTTGACACTACGCTTATCGAACATTCCGTAAAAAGGACAAAGCGCCTCTTAATCCTTGAAGAAAGTTCCGAAAAAGGCTCCATCGGTGAACGCATAGGCGCAGCGCTAATCTCATCGGCAATAGCTCCGGAGCATTTCATTCTTCTCAACACAGGCGATGCCTTCGTCCCCTGCGGGGACATAGACGATTTAAGAAAACTATGCGCAATTGATGCAGAAAGCGTATGCAGCGCAATAAAAGGAAGAATATATGCCAAAATCCAGACTCGACGTCCTCCTGACCGATAGCGGACATATCGAAAGCCGCGAACGCGCGAAAGCCGTCATCATGAGCGGCAATGTGTATGTTAGCGGGCAAAAGGCCGGCAAGCCGGGTATGCAAGTAGATAGCAACGCGGTGATAGAGATACGCGGCGGCCTTCCTTATGTCAGCCGAGGCGGGCTTAAGCTCGAAAAAGCCCTAAAGCATTTTGGCGTTTCGCCCGAAAATAAAGTATGTATAGACTGCGGAGCATCCACAGGCGGATTTACAGATTGCCTCTTGCAAAACGGAGCCAAACTGGTGTATGCTATTGACGTAGGCTACGGACAGCTTGCATGGAAGCTCAGAAACGACCCGCGGGTCATCGTTATGGAACGCACGAATATCAGGAACGTAACCGCTGAGATGCTCGAAAAGCAGCCTGACCTGGCAGCTATAGACCTATCTTTTATTTCATTATCGCTCGTCCTCCCTGTCGTAGCTCATCTTCTCGCCGAAGACGGCGCGGCGCTGTGCCTCATAAAGCCGCAGTTTGAGGCCGGGCGCGAAAAAGTCGGTAAAAAAGGGGTCGTGCGCGACCCGTGTACGCACGAGGATGTATTGACTGCTTTTATACAGCATTCGCAAGAATCAGGATTTACTGTTGACGGGATGACACATTCACCCGTAAAAGGCCCGGAGGGTAATATTGAGTACCTTGCCTTGTTAAGCCTCCGCAGTCATAAATCTTCCCAAGGCGAAAGCGCAAACGACCGGACCCGGTGCAGTATAAGTAATAGCATCGAGGAAATCCCTAACGCCGTTTTCACTCAAAAAAGCGAAGAATCAACGCGCATTTTCATCAGATGCGCAGATATAGTCGCCCGCGCACATGAGGAGTTCAGATGACTAAAAAGAAAATGATTATCTTCTCCAACACCGAAAGGGACATTAATTTTGAAATAGCCCGCAAAGTCGCCGGTATTCTGCGGAAAAAAGGCAGGGAAACCGTGCTCTGCCCAATGCTGACCGGGAGTTATAATGCCGATGTTTGGCCGCCTGATTTTGATACCTCGGTTCTGGAAAAAGAACTGCCGCTGGCAGAAATCATTATTACGATTGGCGGCGACGGAACTATCCTCCGGGCAGCAAGGGCCGCAGCGGGATTCGGCATCCCTATACTGGGCATAAACATGGGCAGCAAAGGATTCATGGCCGAGCTTGAAGCAGATGAAATCGACCTTATAAGCCCTATTGCGGACGGCAGATACAAAACCGAAAGCCGCATGATGCTCGATACAGCAGTAATCCGCAATGGCGAAACAGTCTGCAGAAACTTCGCGCTCAACGATATTGTTATTAAAGGCGACAACAAGGTCATTGATTTAACATTATACGGTGATGAGCAGCGTATAACGCATTTTTCCGGCGACGGAGCTGTTGTCTCAACGCCGACGGGCTCGACCGCATACTCTATGGCCGCAGGCGGCCCCATTGTGGAACCGTCTGCGCATAACATCATCATTACCCCGATTTGCGCCCATGTGTTTGAAGCAAAATCATTCGTACTGGTCTCCTATAGGCGGGTAACGGTTGAAATCGGTTATAAGAAACATAACCCTGCATATATGTCTGTTGACGGCGGCGAACATGTTGATATACAAAGCGGCGATATAATAAAGGTTCATAGATCCAAAATGTCCACCCGGCTCGTCCATGTTACCGATAGGAGCTTTTATCAAAAAGTCAGTGAGAAACTATACAATGGTTGATTATACGCAAATATATTAAGGGGAAAGAAGATTATGAAAAATGATCGTCATAACGCAATCCTCCGCATTATCGTATCTATGGATGTGGAAACGCAGAACCAGCTGCGCGAAGAACTGGCAACGCTTGGTTTTGAATGTACCCAGGCAACCTTATCGCGTGATATAAAGGATCTGCAGCTGATTAAGGAACTGACCGCATACGGGAAACACAGGTATGTCACAAGCTCAAGATCAGATACCGCCAGCCATTCCGCAAAGCTGAAGACTATTTTGAAGGAAAGCGTTAACTCCTACACTCATGCCGGGAACCTTGTCGTGGTAAAGACTATACCCGGGCTTGCCCCGGCTGTGTGCAGCGCGTTTGATTCGATGGCGATAGACACTCTGGCAGGATCAATAGCCGGCGACGATACGGGTTTTCTCGCAATGGCCGACACGGAATCCGCCCGGCAGTTCTGCTTGGAAATAGGCAAAATAATTGGGTAACCTTCACATATATATTAAAGGTACAAAGAATTGCTAAAACTGCTTCATATCGAAAACATCTCCGTAATAGAAAAGGCGGATATAGAGTTCGCTTCAGGGCTGAATATCCTGACAGGCGAAACGGGTGCCGGAAAGTCGATTGTCATCGATGCGCTTTCTGCTGCAACAGGAGCGCGGACTTCGCGTGACGTGATCCGCACAGGCACGGACTCAGCTTTCGTGACCGCCGTGTTTTCTAACGCAGATAGCGCATGGCTGACCGATAACGGCTTTGAGCCGGACGACAGCGGCGATGTATTCATATCACGGAAAATCACAGCAGACGGAAAAAGCATCTGCCGGGTTAACGGCACTCCGGTATCGGGTGCGCAGTTACGCAATCTCGGCGGGGCGCTGCTTGATATACACGGGCAAAACGACGGAAGGAAACTGCTTGACGAAAATGCCCATCTTGCCTATCTTGATTCTTTCGCAAACCATAACTCCATACTCGACTCATACCGCGCCGCATACAAGCGGCTAATGGCGAAAAAAAATGAGATTGCGGCGCGCACTATGGATGAATCTGAGAAAGCGCGCCGTATAGATACGCTTAAATACCAAATCGAGGAAATCGAACGCGCAAAAATCAGGCCCGGCGAGCATGATGAGCTTGCATCGAGGCGCGAGCTTCTGCTCAATGCCTCTAAACTGACAGAAGCGGTGTCAACAGCATTCGAGGCGCTGTACGGAGGCGATGATGCCGGGGGCGCTGTAGCCTTAATCAGCAGCGCGCAATCCGAGCTTGACCGCGCCGCGCAGTATTCCGACGGATTGCGTTTGTTATCGGAGCGCCTTGTTGACCTGCGTTACTCGGCTCAGGATATTTCCGACGAGCTTCGCGATTTCCGTCAGGAGCTGGATTTCGCCCCGGGTGAGCTCGATGAGCTTGATGCAAGGCTGGATGTAATAAAGCGAATCGAGCGTAAATACGGCAAAGAGGAAGAAGCCCTTGACCATCTGGAGCGAAGCCGCGCGGAGCTTTCTGATATAGAGGATTCCACAAGCATGCTCGCAAAGCTGGGTAAGGAGTTGGATGCTTATGCTAAGGAAGCAGCCGGCATTGCGGATAAACTATCGGAAATGAGGAGATTAGCGGCAAAAACGCTGCAAAAAAGGGTTAGCGATGAGCTGTCGGAGCTCAATATGCCCGGTGTGGCGTTCCATGTAGAGTTTGAGGATGTGCCGGGCGAGTACGGATTATGCGGCACCGGCAAAGACGGGATACGCTTCCTGATGTCGGCAAACGCAGGCGAGGCTCCCGGCCGTATAAACCGTGTTGCTTCAGGCGGAGAGCTGGCAAGAATAATGCTGGCGCTGAAAAATGTATTAACGGCAGACCACGAAACCGCCTCTATGGTCTTCGACGAAATAGACACAGGCGTCTCAGGCATCGCGGCTCAGCGTGTCGGTGAGAAACTCTCCAAACTGGCGGCTCAGCGGCAGGTGCTTTGCGTTACGCACCTCCCTCAGATAGCAGTGATGGCAGATATCCATTTTGAAATTAAAAAGAGCATCTACGAAGGCAGGACATTCACTCAAGTAAAGCCTCTGGATTTCGAGGGCCGGAAAACCGAGCTGGCCCGCCTGATAGGCGGCGAGAATATCACCGCAACTACACTGGCCGGTGCCGAAGAACAGCTAAATGCAGCCGAGGAGTATAAGCAAAAGCTGAGGAAAGAATAACTAATACTACAATAAGTAATCAGTATCTTACGGCCACGCCTCATTTTATGGGTATGCCATCAAAAAACATTTGACAATCCGGCGCACAAACCGTAGAATATAGAAGCTATAAAACCTCGTCACCCAAAACAAGCCCGGCGAAGCGGGCCGGTTTGGGGAGGAGCGGCGAGCGGATATGATGGAATTGGCAGACATGCAGGATTTAGGTTCCTGTGCTGAGAGGCGTATGGGTTCAAGTCCCTTTATCCGCACCACGAATAAGTCAAGACCACGCTAGAAATCATTTTTAACGTGGGCTTTGGCTTTGCTCAGAATTATGTCTTACAGTCTGTGATGTACTCAATTCATAAGGGCGCCACTATGTGTTGGAGAATCCTCTCAGATCAGTCCAACTGCACGGTAGCAAGTCCGATGTTGGAAAACGAGATTGTTAACAAAGGGTTAGATGCTGTCAACTTTATGTTGTAGCCCAGATTGTCAGTAATACCAAGCCTACAAGGTTTTTATATTTGCATGGCCTTGGCTCTGGCGAGGTGGACTGATTATACCGTGAGTGTGGCCTGAAAGCTCCGTGGACGTGGACGATTTGGCTCGGAATATCCATCCATGCGTGCGCGTAAATTTGCCTCTACTATGAAAAATTCTGGGTTCTTGCAAGAGTTAGCTGAAAATGACATATCTACGTTTTAACAAAGCTTGCACTGCAAACGTTTCTTCGGTTATACATAGCGATTTTCAACTAACTTTACGAAGAACCAAATTCTGCTTGATTTTTGCCACTATGTAAACGAGTAAGGCTCTCCCGACTTGCATACCCAAATACCCTGTGCAGTAAAGTGGTTACTTACAAGAAATTGCTCTATTCTTTTCCAAGCGATTTTACTCACTTGGGTCTTAAGATAGGTTTGAAGGTGTGGATAAATACCAACGCAGATAGAATACTCATTATCCTTAGAAATCTCACTTTCATTGTTGATATTATTGGGTACCGTAATAATCTTCCTGAGCCATTTTGAGGGTTTTCTTTATGCTGCTTTCTTTTGTTTTTGTTTTGTATGCTTGCGAAATTGCGTCATTAAAGAAGTTTAATGACCGACTAGCAAAAGTCTCATATGTGATTGCAACAAACGGTTTGTAACTCAAAAATGGGCTTGGCATTACCTTAGCAAATGCAATCAGGTATTCTAGTTTATCATCCGTGCTGTCTAGTTTTTCCCTTACGCATTCCTTGATTTCATTAAGCAAGAACGTCAGGTAATCATCGCTTGATCTATTTTCAGTGTAATGACCCTCAGCCCGCTTTAGTTTTTCCCAAATAAGATGTTCTGCCTCAAACCTACGCATATGTCTTTGTGCCAATTCTTCTTTATGTTCAGGCTTATTCTCAGGTTTCATATCCACTATGTTAGCAGCCCTTGATACCTCTTTTACTTCATGTGCAATTCGCCGTTGGGTGCATAATGCGGCTGTTGAATCGAGGGCTGCGTATAGCTCTAATTCTTTATCTGTGGCTACTTGCTTGCATAAATGACATGCATCACCGCTGTTGCGTACTGCCGGGGTGTTAAATCTGAAGAAACTAAAGAAGTTACTCGGATTTTTTATGTAATCCACGTGGCTAGTGTAAGAATGCCTGTCTACCAAAGTGATTATGCCACTAAACTCAATATGCTCGTAAATCTTGCTCTCAACTGCCAAATCTGAGCATAGAAATGACTTAAGCAACGATTTTGTCCTCGTGAAGGTTTGAGATGTATTTATATGGTCATCTACAAAGTAAAAACGCACACAATCCGATAATACTATTTTGCTTTTTTCGATTCTGTCCTTGATTAGCCTAATCAAGTAAGTGTAATTAGAAAAAGCAGCTTCAAAATTCGAACGATATATCTTTCTGACATTTAAGCTGATAATATGAGCTTTCCCGTCGAATACGGCATCATTAATTATTGAAGGAAATCTTTGGTTGCTTATATGCGACGGAGCAACAATAACACAGATAGGATTGCTAAATCGCGTATTACTTACTTGCTCCTGGATAATATTCCTTATTTCTGAAGCTTTCTTTATAAAGCTTCCATCTGAAATAATCTGTGATAACAAGTTTTCCATCTTGATATAATGTGAGAAATGTGAATCCTGACGTTCAATGTGACCGTAGAGTAAGCAATCCGCATATGCATAGTTACTATCACTGTTCTTTTTGAAAAAGTCCAATGGTTCAGGATTTGGCACGTGTTGAATACTTTTTTGAGAAAAAGCCTGTAGCATCATTGTTGGTACAAGCGAGGTATCGTCAGTAGTATACAGCATTCTTTCGTATTGCTCAGTCCCAAGTTCCGGATAACAATGAACACACTTATCAGGATCCTGCCACTTAGTTTCCAGGCAAAGAAGATAAGCACATTCTTTTGTTTCAACCCCATATTCTGATTTTATCATGTAACCCTCTTTGAGAAGAGTGTTATTGAAACTGTTTACTTTGGATATGTATTTCTTCCTGATTTCTGCGGATTCTGGGTCGTGATCTGCTTCCTTAGTTTGAAAAACAGCAACAAACATAATATTGTTAAGATGATGACCCTCCATGCCGGGCTCGTTTTTGAGTCTTTCTGCCATTCTGTCAAATGTAGCTAGCGTTGTGCTGATTGGCATGACAAATACGACTTTCGCACCAGTTGTGATTTTTGATAGAACTTCATTGCGATGTAGACTATATCCAATTGTTGGACTTGATACATCTTCAGCGGTGTAATGATATCCTCCGTCATAAATCATGTATTCGCAACATTTCTTACGCTCCACTAACGCTTTTTGGGCATTAATCAGCATTGGTTCTGAAAGTCGCTCATAACCGAAAAGAATAATGCTTTCATCGTCATGGGGGATGAGACTTGCGAGCCACTTGCCTATCTTTACGGACCAATACGCGTTTGAAAATACTTGTTCAGTCTGATAAAACGTGTCAATATGCACATTGCTAATATGCATATGAGTTACGCTGGTTTTAATTCTAGTGCCAAAAAGTGAGTGTTTTGAAAAATCGGTGTTGATAGTGTTATGTAAATCTGCCATCCATCGCTTTTGCTTTGCGCCATTTACATATATCTCAATCTCATCAAAATAATGAGGGTTGTTTACTGCTTCGTTACTCTTGATAATGCCTTTGGTTCTTATTCCAATCTTTTGCAGACTTAATCGTAAAAAATCGCTTTCGGAGTTGTCTTCATTTCGGCCACCTGAGAAATCCTGATATTCGTATAATGGTCTGCCGATATATTTCCCAGATAGAATAATATGACTAGCATTTTCTTTTCCGCACGTCGCAAGCATTATTTGAGACGATTGCGCTTTACTCCTGTTAATGCCGAATCGATCATAGAACTGAGCGTAATATCTAATGAATTCGACCATGCCTTCCTCGTCGTAAAACCCAAATAACGCAATATTGACAAATGGGAAATCCGCACTTGATAACAGACTAAAAACTGTCTTCGCCAGCATTTCTATAGAAATACTGCGATTTAACCCTTTATTACTATTCTCACTAAAAAAAATCTGGAGTGGATTGTAGCGACATTCTACGTTAGAGGTTGTGTCCAAAGCTGCCAATACTGCTTCTTCGAAACTATTCGCCCAATTCTTCTTAAATTTTGAAAATAAATATTCTTCCCAAAAACCATGCTTTGTCTTAAGCTCTTCAAGCTTATCGTTGATCATTTTGTATGCTTTTGAAAAGCAAGGCATAATTACTTTAACCTTGTCGTCGTTGACCGCTCCGAAGGATAATTCATCTGGGAAATGCTTTTCTGTGAGGATATCGCTGCTAATAGCTCCGCTTATCGGAAGTAATATATCGTATTTTGTACCACAATAATACTGGTTGTTTTGCGGATTACTTGGGGAGTACATATCCCTGATGTCTTCCGCTTCTGTATTTTGCGATAATTGAGAAAATATACAATCGTCATTTAAGTTTCCGCTTGACACATAAAAATCCCCATGTGTTCCTTCTACCGCAGAAGCAAAAATCTGTAAGCCATAATGATAGCCGGTATTTTCAGGATGTCGCAGATAATTAAGTACTACGCTATCCTCTTTTGGGAAAAACAAGTCATCAACTGTTATTTGGCCTTTACCTGCGCTATCCAAAACTTCATCTACATTGGGTTCGCCTCTGCGTGCTTCGAGATTTTTCACAAAGACTTCAACAATATTGCGGTATTTGCCATTGTCATGCTTGGCAATATCGCTAACAGAGATATATAAGAATTCAATTAAGCTGTCTTTCTTCAAAAAACTGTTTAGCCATGAATCATTCCTCTGCAAAAACCGTAAACATAAGAATCCGCCTTTCGTATAACCGATGGAATTTTCAATTAACTGCAAAATGCCTAATGAATATGAAGCGCAATGCTCATATAGATTTATAAAGCTTATTTCTTCAAGCAAATCACATCGCATCTGACGTGTAACAACACCATCCTCAGGATTATATATCCCCCAAAAAGCTGCACCAAAAAGTATGTAAGTCAACACATTTGCTTCGTCTAACCGTGAAAGCATCCCTGCTTTTCCGTAATATGGGGAACGTTTGGATTTAGCTCCTTTAGCTAGTGCTGTGAAGTCTTTTTTATAGCTTTTGCAAATCTCCCTTATTACTACTTCTCGTAAAAAAACATATTTTCCTTGCAGCGTACTGTTGTCTGCATAGGTTTTTTCCTTAGCGTTTCTTATGTTTATCCAAGAATCACTATTGTTATCATCGCCAATATAGTCAATGATATTCTCATGCAGCAAACGATATACTGATGCATCAAAAGGAATCAAAGGCATTCCGGTTTTACCGAATCCACCCCTATCACTCAAATAAAGACTGTTTTGATTGCGCGTATATTTTCGAAACTTCTCGGGGATCCTATTGAATACGATACGGTTATGAATACTGTTCTTTCGTGAATAATTTGGGTTTTGCATGAATAAGAACAAAAATCTTGATACTTTCGTATAAATAGCATTATGGTCGTTAGGAGACGTACCATCAGGTACAGAAAATGTAACTCTATCACTATCACCTTGTCGTTCAGTAGCTTGACATCTAAACGCAAAGAAAAGTGCCATATGCTGTAATAAGGATATTTCATCTCTGTTAATTATGTTAATAATGAACCTGAAATCTCGTTTGGCATACTCTCTTAATTGGGTTGCAATGGATTTCTGAAGCGTAGGAAAAAGCCATTTGCATGCGTTAAGATTAAGTGTGTATTCGGCACATCCGCCCTGTAACTCCTCTATTAAGCGTTGTTTCTCGTCTTCGGCATAGTCATTGTAGATATTTGTCATTCTGTTGTTTCTCCCCTCTGGACTTATTACAGCTTCCATCAATGAGATGAAATCCTGTATCCAAAGAATTCTCTATTATTGCTAAAGAGTTCTCTTGCTTTCTCAATCAGTTCAACATCAGTAAACATATGAGGTTTCATAATCTTAATTTCCATAGATAACACTTTCTTCGGCATAAAAATGTCAGATGAGAAGCCTTCAAGTCTGGTTGCAATCTTGCTTTTTCCGTCAAATATCATGAAGAAAACTGCAAAACCTTGGTTCTTGTGGGTTGAAGCAATCATGTCGGTCTCATATGTGTATGATAGGCTGGCCCTATTCTCATCAATAATCACTCTTTCTGATATCCATTGACCCTTTTTTGCATTGTTGTCGAAAAAACACCGGCCCCTAATAAAGAGCGTATCAAATGTCTGTTCAAAAACTTCAATAAAGTAAACTGGTGTGTCGTCACTGCCGACATAGCACCCTACCCACGTTCCCTCCAAGTATGATTTGTACAGAATAAGCTTCTTAATGAATTCAATTCTTGATAATAATGATTCAATGATAGTAAGAAGAAGTCTATATACTCCCAATGAAACTATTCCGCCGAATAGTGCGGCAAGAAGCGGATTTGGCTGAAAAGACGGCACAATAAATCTCCACGCAAAAAATACAATAGCGGTTGTGCATGTAAGTACGATAGACCGAAGAGTGTTGTATGATTTCATTTTTCTGTACTCCTCCTACGCCTAACGATTTGCTTTATCCTTTTTCTGCTGCGTTCACTCTAACATACTTCTGATATCTGCTGTTAGGCTTATCCGGAATCGTAATTTTCAGTTGCCCTGTATCGAGAAGATGCGTCAAAAACGTTTTGCTGAAATGTTCACGGCTGGCAATCCCAACAAATGCTTGCATTTCTTTGCGCGTTCGTGGCAAAACACAGATTTTGACCAAAGAAGCAGTTCGTTTATCTTGCCCTGAGACTTGCCCTGTACTACCATGCAAGTCATAATTAATACTTTTCAAAACCACACGAAACGCGGTCGGAGTTGAATGGAACTCCGGCGCATGTTCATCTGTATACCCAAAAAGATTTGAGGTCTCCGTGCGTATCTTCTTTTTTCATTTCATAATATCAGATATTGTGGAATATGTACAGACAAAGTTGGCGTACATTTCAGCAAAACTCGACGACATGAGCTTTAGCGTATCCCCACTCATAACACCATACATACCCACAAAAAACACATGCTGCTGCCACTGTTCCAGAGGCAGCAGCATGTGTTTTGGTTTATATATGCGTAAGATAGAAAAACATTTTACTCATTAGAACTTGAATTATCCGTATTCTTATGGTATATATTTATAAGCACAGGGGCAAGACCTTGGGTTTGACTGGAGGAATTTGATGCGTAGCGTGTATATCAGCCTGCCGACTGTAAAGATTGTTCAGGGGTTTGTGGCGCAGATTTCCAAGCTGGAAGGAAGCTTCGACTTACATTCTGGGAAGTATGTCCTTGATGCTAAGTCGCTGATGGGCATACTGAGCCTGGACTTGTCAAAACCGCTCAAGCTGACAGTGGAGAAAGACACTGCGGAGACTATGAAGGCGATTAAACGCTTTATTTTGGAGGACTAAACTAGATAATGGATAACGATTTTATTACGCTGACCATTGGCCAGCAAAAAAACATTGCGCTTATCGCGCATGATGGCAAGAAACAGGAACTGCTAGATTGGTGCGAATGGAACAAGGAAATCCTCAGCAAGCATTTCTTGTCGGGTACCGGCACCACCGCGAAGATGATAACAGACCGGACGGGACTGCCTGTCCGCGGGTTCAACAGCGGGCCGCTCGGGGGCGACCAGCAGATTGGGTCAAAGATCGTTGAGGGGACTATTGATTGTGTCGTGTTTTTCTCAGACCCGCTTACTGCGCAGCCGCATGATACAGACGTAAAAGCGCTTTTGCGTATTGCCTTGGTGTATGATATACCTATCGCCACAAACCGCGCTTCGGCCGATTTTATGATTACTTCACCGATGATGAGCAAGGAATACGAGCATCAGGTGATTAACTTCCACCGCAATGTGCTTGAGCGCTCGCAAACGCTGTAATGCTTCCTGCGGGCTGCATAAAAAAATCTTGATTCTTCGCATATTTATGTTATTATGTTTCAGAGGAACCCGAATTACGGCCGGACGGACATTGGGCTGGCCTGCCGAGAGTGATAAGGAGATAAGATTATGCAATACGAGTGCGCGTGCGGCTACATTTACGACGAAACAGAAGGCGAACCGGGGAGCGGTGTTGCGCCGGGGACGAAATGGGCGGATGTGCCCGCGGATTTCGCCTGCCCGCTTTGCGGTCTGGGCAAAGAGGCTTTTACTGAGCTTTAATGATTGTTGTTTCTTACGGCAGCGATATTGCCAGGAGTACATACGATGCTGTATTGGCATCGGATATGGCTTCATATCTAAAGCCCGGCGTTGCTGTGGCTATTAAGCCTAATCTTGTTGTGTCAGGTCCGGCGAGTTTAGGGGCTACGACACACCCGGAGGTTGTAGAGGGGATCATCCTTTATCTCAGGGAGCTTGGCATCAGGGACATAAAAATAATCGAAAGCTCATGGGTTGGCGATGATACTGCGCGGGCGTTTCAAGTCTGCGGGTATGAGGCTCTTTCCCGCAAGCATGGGGTTGCGCTTGTCGATCTAAAGAGCGACAGCTTCACTCTATGTAGGCATGAGGGCAGCGGGATTGAGGTTCAGGTTTGCGACGAGGCTCTGAATACGGGCTTTTTAATTAACGTGCCTGTGCTCAAGGCGCATTGCCAGACTAAGTTCACATGCTGTATGAAGAACCTGAAAGGCTGCATCCCGGACAGCGAGAAGCGGAGGTTTCACAGAATCGGGCTTCATAAGCCGATTGCGGTGCTTTCCGCGCTTATTCCGGTTGGTTACTGCGTGGTAGATGGGATTTGCGGCGATTTAACGATGGAGGAAGGGGGTAACCCTGTCATTTCCAATCGCATAATCGCAGGGCGGGACCCTATGCTGGTGGATTCGTTTTGCGCGGGGCTTATAGGTTACCGGGCTGAAGAGATAGAGCATATCGCTTATGGCAGGGCGTTCGGGCTTGGTGAGTACTATACTGATAGCACGGAGATTAAAGAGATAAATGCTCAGCGGGACATTTCTTTGGCAGGTAAGGGCGGGAAGCAGTGGAAAGCTGTGCGCGGCAGCGGTTTTGCTGCTGCGCGGTATAGTAAGCATATTGTTGATGATGCAGCTTGCTCGGCTTGCTATTCTGCTCTGATTTACGCACTTCACCGGTGCGGCGGAAAGGTTTCGACCGAAGCGAAGGTTCATATCGGGCAAGGGTTTAGAGAGAAATCGGGAGCAGGGGTAGGGGTTGGTGATTGCGCCGCCGGTTTTGAGAAGAACGTGCCGGGCTGCCCGCCGAAGGCTCTGGACATAGTTGAAGCTCTGGGAACTGGTTAAACAGTGGTCTTTCAAGAGCTTTCAACGACGGCATGGCGGAAAAAGACGTTGTAAGGTTTGTATAGGTATTTTACGAATATGGCTTATTTGAACAAGAAAGGAAGATAATCAACATGGAAAACAGAATCGTGGACCGGCCTATCCGGGAGGCCAGCGAGGCGCATGTGGCGCTGTCTTTGGTGCTTGATGTGTCCGGCTCTATGCATGGGGCGGCAATTGACGCGCTCAACAATGCCGTCAACGGGATGATTGCGCAGATGAAGGGCGATGACAGGCTGAAAAATATTGTCGATCTGGCTATATTCACTTTCGGCACATATGGACAGTCCAAGGTTTATCAGGGGTTTAGGGCTATAGCTGACTGTGAGGCGGTCTTACTGGAGGCGAAGGATGTCAACACATATGTTGTTGATGCGCTCAATCGCTCAACCGATTTCACAAAGAACCGCTGCGCGGCTTATGACAGGGCCGGCGGCTCATATAAACCGTGGATAGTGCTTATCACCGACGGTGAGTTTCATGATGACGAAGCGGAGCTTAATGCCGTCGGGGCTAAGATAAAGGAACGCGAGGCTCAGGGTAAGCTGCAGTTCTTTGCCCTTGGCGTTGACGGGTATGTCAAGGCGCAGATTGAGAAGCTTACAAATAACCCGGGTAATATCATCGATGCCAAGCATGCGCATTTCGGCGAGTTTTTCACATGGATAGGTAAGAGCCTGAAGGCTGTATCCAGTAAGGAAGTAGGGGCTTCTGTTTCTTTGCCGCCATTGCAGTTTTCGGTCTAAGCAGTTATAACCGCAGTCAAATTCGAGAAAAAGCCGTGAATTTCTTTCGTGTCACTCGTCTGCTGACGTCTTATAACTGAAACTGACAGCTGCGGCTTGTCCGCATTAGTGTATTAACTGCTTTCAGACCTGGTATGGAATGAGGGCGGAGAGTTGAGATTTTATTATGAGCACATATCGTATTTGCGGGGATTCACAAATAGGCAGGTCTCACGAAAACGACGGCACGTTATGCCAGGATTCGCATCATTTCATTGAATGTGCAGGCTTTGCTGTTGCCGCTGTTGCCGATGGGCTTGGGTCTTCAAAGCATTCGGATATAGCCAGTAAAATCGCTGCGTATGACGCGGTTGATTACTGTGCGGACTGTATTGACTCAGGCATGTCCGAACAGGAGATACTGGCATGTATCCGGCAAGCGTTCGACAAAGTGAATTTCACGATAAAGCAAAGAGCCGACGGCGCTTTGGATGATTACGACACTACGCTTACGCTGGCTGTTTTTGCTGCAGGAGATGTGTACTACGGTCATGCGGGCGACAGCGGCATCATTGCATTACGCAAAGACGGCATCTTCGCGGAGGTCACTGTGCCTCAGCTGGGCAGCGGGCAGGGCAAGGAGCGGCCTGTTTATCCGCTGGCTGCGGAAGCGCAGTGGGTTTTTGGGAAGTACGAGCATCACGCACGCGCGTTATTCCTGATGACTGACGGTATGTTAAACAAAGCAATACCGCCGTTGCTCGAAAATCAGGAATATAAGCTTGATCATGCCTATCTGTATTATCTGTACGATAACATGAGAAAGAATATAAATATTGACATCTGGGTAAAAAACGAGCTGGCGAGCATCCACCCGGGTGAAATAAACTACGATGATAAGACTTTAGTCGCGCTGACTTGCAATTCTGTGAGATTTACGCCTCAGCCAAAAAGATATTACGAGTTCCCGAGCATGGAGCTTTGGGATACCCTAAAAGAGCAGCATAATGAGGGGTTGTATCCGTATAAAATGATGGATAGGGTGTTTTACGACAGCCCTGTGCCCCCGGCGGAAACGCCTTTACCGGAAACGCCTCCGACGGAAATACTGCCGCAGGAAACCCGCCTGCCGGAAATGCTGCCGCAGGAGAAGTTACAGACAGATACGGCACAAGAGGGCTTTATACAGCATGAAGCTGCGCAGCCGCAAATGCAACAACCGGGAGTTTCACAGCCCGGATCTGAGCTGTTTGAATTATCGCAGCAGGAAGCGGCGCCGCCGGAAGCAGCGCAGCCGGAAACAGCCCAACCGCAATACGCTGCCGGGCCGGCCTATATCGGAGCTGCCGGCTCGGGATTCAGCAGAAGCGACGGACAGGGTTATGCCGGAGGTTACAACCGGCAATACACGAAAAAGAGCAGCAGGAGCAATACCAGATGGCTTCCGCTTGCTTTAATTTTTGTTGCCGCGTTCATATTGGGCGCTGTTGTAATGAGCGCGATTTTTCTTGTGTTATTCAATCCAAATGATGACGCGGGCAAGGACGGGATTCAGGCGGGACCATCTTCATCAGCCAATGGAGCGCAAATGCAGCCGTCGGCGGACAATCCTTCGGATGGGCATGTTTCAGGCTCTCAGCCGGGAGATACACCGGGAGGTTCCGATTTGACACCGCCGTCTGCGGGGCCTTCCACAACGCTATCTCCGCCGCCATCTCCATCTCCGTCTCTGTCTCCCTCGCCTCTGCCCACAGACACACCGCCGCCCCCGCCCCCGGCTGATTTAATGATAACCATTAAGGGCGGGGAATATCCGGCAGACTCTGCGGTTCTTGATTTATCCGATATGGATATTACCGATTCGGATTTAATTGAGCTATCACAAATGACGGGTTTGACCGAGCTGAATCTATCCGGGAACCGGATCGGCGATATCGGGGTTTTGGCCGGGTTAAAGGAACTGGCTTTGCTGGACTTATCTAATAATAATATTGACGATATCGGAGTGCTTGCCGGACTGTCTGAACTGGCGGTGCTGAACCTTTCCGGCAATCAGATCAGCGATATTGATGCTTTGGCCGGGATGAAGAATCTGAGAGAACTTGATTTGACCGGCAACCTGATCAGCGAGCTTGGCGCGCTCGCAGGGATGACGGTTATGGAAGAGCTGATTCTTAGCGGCAATCCGCTTGACGAAGATGATATTGATGTACTAAGAAGCCAACTGCCGCAGTGTAATATTCACTTTGTTGTATAATCACGGCGTCCGGGATGATATCATTGACAGAAGCTCGTCTGCTGTCATGTCTCCGCGGACGTTGAATCTCCCGAGTCCGAACAAGGATTCGGGCGAGTTTATTTGCAGTATATTAATTCTTGCGGCAGTGGTAACGGTAATGGTGACGCCCAACTCTTCAAGCAAACTCTCCGATAGGTCTGTGTGCAGGCCAAAGGGGTATGAGTAAACAAACGGGCGCTCGCCGACGGCGTTTTCTATTTGCGCCGCTGCGGTTGTGAAGTCCGAAATGAATGCATTGATGTAATCTTCTTCGCTCTCGCCGGCTCTTTGCAGGATGCCTCTTCGCGGCGGAAGCGGGCCTGTTTCAAAGGGAATGTGCTGGTGCATATCAAATGAGTGGCTCTGGATTGAGAAGATGCCGGAGGCCACCATTTCTCTAGCCTCAGAGTCGCCGAAGTGCGGGATAATCGGGAAATCGGGGTTGCCTTTATATATACTTTCCCCGTGCGATATGCCGATGATAAAGGCTGTCGCTTTCATATTGTACTTCCGAAGTATCGGGAATGCTGAATCGTAAACGCTCATATACCCGTCATCAAAGGTTATCATGACAGGGCGTTCCGGCGGCTGTGCGCTGCCGGTCATATAATCGCTCAGTTGCTCAAACGATATTGCGGTGTATCCGGCTTCGCTGAGCGCCTTCATGTGGCTATCAAACATCTCCGGGGAGACGACTGTGCCGGGTGCGCCGCTCTCTTCCAAGCGGTGATACATGAGGATGGGCACTTGTATGGATTGTTCGTCATGCGGGAGGTCTGTTTCGTAGGGGAGGGTTGTATCAATGGTTATATTCCGCGTAGCGCGGTCATATCCGACACCTACATCGAGCAGCTCCATTAAATCACGCAGCCGCATGAAGTTATAGCCTTTTATAAGGTACGCGGTCACATTAACCGCAGTGCCATCCATAGAAATGTTTATTGCGCCGTTGAGGGAGGCGCTTGCCGAAGAGCCGCTGCCGGGCATCATTTCGCCTCCAACAGTGGTGTATGGCTGCCCGGTTGTCAGTGTGATTTTTCTTGTTGGTATGTCATAGCCGACTTCAAACTGCTTGTCCGTTCCGGTCAGGGCATACGCTATATCGCGCAGCTTGAAATAGTTGTTGCCGTTTATCAGGTATGCCTCAAATGCTGTTTCGGCGCCGTTTATGAACACGGTTGATGGCGTGGGTCTTACTGTGAGAGCTGCGTGCGCGGCGGGCACAGGGTATGCGATTGATATGGTTATAAGCATTGCGAGGATGCATATAGTCAGGGTTAATCTTTTCACTTTCGGGTAACCGCCTTTTCGGTAGTCGCTCCCCTCGCCTGCGGAGTTTGGGAGAGCCGTTGTGCATGTATGGTATGGGCTTGATTTCATGATTCTATGACTATATCAAAAACCCGTGTGACTGGCAAGCATAAATTTCTTCGGGAGCCGGCAGTTTGGTTACGCGGTTATTTTAGTCTATACCGTGCCTTGCGCTCGGACGGCTATTTCTGTTGCAGGGCAATTGCTTACGAAAGCAAAATGTTGACTGCCGGTGAGGATGGCTGTTTATGTGCCCCGCAGAGCGCATACATGGATGTTGGAGCGTTCGCGAATTGGCACAGGATGTGCCATTGAGCGACAAGGGGCACAGAAACAGCCGTCCGAGCGTAAGGCACGGTATGTCACGGTTTCGTAAGCGATTGACCTGATTTCTGTACCCATAATGATTGACAATCCTTGCTGCTCATAATATAATACCTCATGTCGGCAGGATTGATACAAGCGAAATTTTATGTTAAGAGGTAATAGATAATGTTATACACAAAGGGTGATTTGCTGTTAGATAGTGGACAGGCATGTATTTTCAAGGTTGTGGAAGACCCCGGTTTACTTATGATGATTTATTGCAATAAGGATTTACCGGGCGAATCTGTTGTTACGCAAGAGCTCGCGGATAAAATCTTGTTTATGATTGCGAATCCGCCGACGGCCCTTGTAGAAAGAGGGCTTATAGCATGGCCGGTTGAAGCGCTTTACAGCAGGGATAATGAGGAGGATGCGGCTTCGGATGGTGAGGCGGCTGTGCAAGATGAGGCGGCCTCGGAGAGTGAGGAGGCTGTGCAAGATGGGGCGGCTTCGGGTGGTGAGGCGGCCTCGCAAGATGAAGCGGCCTCGGATGGTGAGGCAGCCATGCAAGATGAAGAGGCTTCGGGAGATGATGAGGATTCCTGCGCAGGTATTGATGAGTGCTGCGCGGAGATTGAAAACCTCAGAACGGCAACCGTGTTCACAACGGTTCCGTCAGATACAGATACAGACAGCGGCGGTCTTTGCATGGCGGGGTATATAATTCCGGCAAGCGGCTTTGTGCAGCAGATGTCTGCGAAGGAAGATCAAGCGGGCTGCCCGTCGGTTAAATCAAAAATAGCAATAGGTATGAAACTAAGCGAGGCGCTTCGCGAACTACAAGAGGCGGGTTATGCCGTTGATGAATTCAATCAGAACAGGGTCATGGTTAATTACAACACAGGGCAGTTTTATTTCATGGGCTGCGATTCGTACAATGTCATTGATCCTGCTGCTGCGGAGGACTGGCACCATGCGTTAAGCGTGTTTTTGGCGGAGGATCCGGAGCAAAGCTCTGATGATGCTCAGAAACAGCACGGGAAAAAGCTGTTTCAGCGTTCTTACCGCTCAGCAAAGATGGAGGAAAACCAACAGCAGTATGTCAGATACGATAACCATAGGCTTCCGTTTGAGCCTCTTGCCCCGGCACAAGGCGATGATTCGGGCCTGACTGCCGGCGGTGGCCCGGAGCTGAGCATTGACCAGCTATTCGGCGCTGTGCCTTTGACCGGCACTATGCAGTATAAAAAAAGCAAAGCGCGAAAAACATGGATTGCCGTGGTGGCAGCGGCGGCGGCAGTTTCGGTTATAGCTTTTTGTGTATTTCTTGTTATCAAGGGAAGCCTCAATCTACCCGGGGATGAGCAGGGTGACGGCCTGATATCCACTTCGCAGCCGACAGGGGATGACTCGCCCGGACAGCCGGTAAATCCATCGCAGCCATCGGAGGTAATCAACTTCTCGCCCAGTGACGGCATTGATGACAATGGATTCTGGGAAGGCTTGACAGCGCTTGATTATGTTGAGCTGATCGATTTTCGCACATTAGAGATACCAAACCGTATTCATTATATTTCGGAGGATAGCATTCAAGTATTGATTGACGATATAATGTCCGGGTATGTTGATGAAGAAGGGATGCTGCCTGAGCTGACTGATGACTTTGTCTTGGAGAATCTCTCCCATTACGGCTGGTCGACCGTAGAAGATATGGAAAGCGAGATACGCACCTACCTTGAAAGCGGTGTAGAAGATGAGATATGGCAGTATGTGCAAGAGTATCTGCGTGAGAATATTACGGTGAAATCAATACCGGAGTTAATCCAAAGCTACACTGAGAGGAGCATGCTGCATTATTATCAGCAGGCTGCTATGTCAGAGGGTTTGAGCCTTGAGGAATTGATCAGCATATACTTCGGATATGATGACATAGATGAGTTTTTGGATATCAGCCGGGAGCAGCTAGAGAGCGAGGCCGCATTTACGCTCATAATCCAAGCAATCGCAGAGGATGTCGGCTTGTCTGTCAGCGACGACGAGGTGATAGATTACTTTTTCGAGAATTACGGCGATTTTGATTATTTTGAATTTGAATACGGTATGCCTTATTTGAAGCAACATGTCTTGGTAGATGCCGTTTTCAAGTATATTATAGAGGTTGCCGTTTATTTGTAGAGAAAAGATTACCGCCCCCTTCAATGTTACAGTACAGACGGTCGCAGAATACCGTAACAGACGTCCGGGCGCAAAGCGCGGAGATAATGACCGTCTGGAATGTAACCCTCCAACCGCTGCTGAAAGGTGATAAACAATGGCATACACAAAAGGGCGTCTGCTGATAGACGGGGGAGAAGGTTATATTTACGAGGTTGCGGGGAACCCTCATCTTCTGGTAAAGTCATATAAGGAAACAGACTCGCTGGGTGAGCCGGTTATAACGCAGGAACTCATCGATAAACTGTCGTTTATGATTAATAATCCTCCGTCAGTCCTTTTGGAGAAAAAGGTCATTGCCTGGCCGCTGGAGGCGGTATGTGACACGGCAGGTGACGGTTCTGATGTTTTGCAAAGCATCTCCGGTGAGATACCTGATTGTTTTGCCGGGTTTGTTATGCCAAAGCTTGATATGAACGAGCATCTTCAGCGTGTGTACAGCTACAGGCATCCGGTGCTCGATGCCGAAGAGTACGATAAATTCCCGTCGGTGAAATCAAGGATATCAATAGCTATCAACCTTTGCTCCGCGCTGCATGAGCTACATAGGGCGGGGTATGTTATCGGGGATTTTAATCACAGAAACATAGGCGTTAACTACGGCACGGGTCAGATTTACATCGTAGATTGCGACTCGTTCCATATCACCGACAGGGAGGGCGACGTCCATAGGTCAAATGTTATTATGGCAGGGTATCTCGCACCCGAAATTATCAGCCACTGCAGCGGGGAGCGCGCAGAGGGAAGGGATTATAACTTAGATAAAGTATTGCTGCCTACGTTCACGAAGGAAAGCGATCTTTTTTGCTTGGCAATTCATATTTTCAAGCTTCTGATGAACGGCGTAGACCCTTACAGGGGAGTGAAATCAGATGCAACAGGCTCGACGGCCTCGCCGTTTGTGGGTAATGATGCGATTGAACGTGATGCGTATGTGTTTAAACCGGGCAACAAACCGTCAGCCGTGTTCTGCCCTCCGATGGAGTCGGTGCCGCCTGAGTTGTTTTCCCTGTTTGACAAAGCCTTTATCCAAGGCAGGAAAGACCCAAAGCTTCGCCCTAATGCAGAGAAGTGGTATCATGCGTTAAACCGGTTTTTGAACAACGATCTTATGCAGTGCCCGAAGGATGCGAAGCACCAGCACTATAAGCAACTGACGCAGTGTCCTTACTGCACGGCTGACCGCAGGCACATGGAGGCACAGGGCGCGGGGTATGGTGAGCCTAGCCTTCCGATAATACAGGTTAACATGAACCGGCAAGCGGTTCATGTGACACAAACGGGTTTAGGGCCGCAGCACGGTCAGCAGCCGGGGCAGCGGCACGGCTTGGGTCAGCAGCCGGTTCGTGCGGCACAGACGGGGTTCGGTCAGCAGCCTGTTCAGACGGCGCAGACGGGACTCGGGCAGCAGCCTGTTCAGACGGCGCAAGCCGGATTGGGGCAGCAATCAGCATACACGCAACAGGCGGGGCTCGGTCAGCAATCGGCTCATGTGCACCGGCCAAAGCCTGCAAAGTCAAACACGCCATTGATTATTCTGGTTACAACCGCAGCTGCGGCTCTTGTCGTTGCTGTAATATTGTTTTTATTACTCCCCGGAGCAAACGAACCGCCAGCCGGGCAAAATGACAATAATGACAGCGGTGACAACCGCCCCGGAATTAGTACGCCGTATCCCTCCGCTCCAAGCAGCTCCGTAATTTCAATTAGAGGGGTTGAGTACAATACAGGACTGACAGAGCTCGTTTTATCGGAAATGGGCCTGACAGATGCGGAAATTGAACCGTTAAGACATATGGTGAACCTTACAGAGTTATGGTTATCAGGTAACAGCATTAGCAATGTTGATGTATTTAGCGGGCTGACGAATCTTGTTGTGCTGGACATTGAGAATAATAATATAAGCGATATCAGCGCTTTGAGCGGGTTGACTAAGTTAGCGGTTCTTGGGTTGGGGGAAAACCAAATCAGCGATATCAGCGCTCTGAGCAATATGACGGATTTGCTGTACTTGGGGCTATGGGATAATCAAATCAGCGACATCAGTGTGTTAAGCAGATTGACAGGTTTGATATGGCTGGATTTGTCCAAGAACCAGATTGTCAATATAAATGCTTTGAGCAGGCTGACTGATTTGGCGGAGCTTTACATATGGGAAAACTATATCAGCGACGTATCGGCGCTTGCAGGACTGACAGGGCTGACTGTTTTGGATTTGGATTTTAATCAAATAAGAGATATTTCTGCGCTTGGAGGGTTAAGGAATCTGACGGAGCTGCGGTTGTGGTCGAATTTAATCAGCGATATCTCTGTACTCGGCAGGCTGACGGAACTGACGTATTTGGATTTATACGCGAACGAAATCAGCGATATCAGCCCGCTAAATACGCTTGGGAATCTTGATTATCTTGATATCAGGGAAAATCCGTTGAGCAGCTTCCAAGTTGCAGAGCTGAGGCTGTATCTGCTTCATTGCGATATTGCTTGGTGAGTGAGAGATATGCTATCCTCACCGGCATTGTTGATTTTCCTATCCCGTGACTAATAACCAATTGTAACCTTTGTTATTATTTCTGCTTTGAAACTGTCTTGTAATTTGCTGAATGTATGATATGATTTTATGTGAGGATGGAAGTTTATTTTTGTAAATCAATATAAGGAGGGGTAGATATGGTTTGTCCTACATGTGGGAGTAAAAACGATAATGATGCTGCGTATTGCGATAATTGCGGTTCTGATTTTTCTGCTTTGGTGATTAGTGCGATGCCTGAGGCGAAACCGGAGCCGGAACCCGCGCCGGAGCCCGAACCGATGCCTGAACCTGAACCGGAGTCTGTGGTTGCGCCCGCGCCCGCGCCCGCGCCCGCGCCCGCACCCGCACCCGCACCCACGCCCGCACCCGCGCCTGCACCCACACCGGCACCCGCACCGCCACCGGCACCCGCACCCACACAGGCACCCGCCCCCACACCGGCCCCCGCCCCCGCACCCGCGCCTGCACCCGCACCGCCTCCGCCGCCGCCAGCGCCGCCGCCC
>Ga0099364_10002414_pt1 | contig 29775 bp, 21 predicted proteins | sample TergutTh196P3_FD_73070 | JGI IMG/M metagenome (GOLD analysis project Ga0099364, IMG submission 73070) | Microcerotermes parvus P3 segment gut microbial communities from Pointe-Noire, Republic of the Congo - Th196 P3 | ecosystem: Host-associated > Arthropoda: Insects > Digestive system > Gut ...
ATATTTAAAAAATGGCGTCGCATAAGCGACTATTTAAAAAATGGCGTCGCATAAGCGACTATTTAAAAAATGGCGTCGCATAAGCGACGCCAATCCCCACAATAACGTGTCATGGGTGTCTTGACCCGATCCTAAAATTTTTAAAAATACGGCTTATCTTCAAGTCTTCTGTCAGTAAAAAAACTACCGTCATCCAAGCAATAAAGAATAAATCCAAGCAGGTTCGAGTGTTGGCTCAAGACTGAAACACGAACACAAAAACCGCAGGGCATCTCATTAAATGCCTTTTGTCAATAATAAACGCGCGCCTTGTGGCTTCCAGAGCTGAAATCGGCTACGCCATTCAGTCGCCCCCTTTGAATCCAGTCTGCGCGCGCAAACGCGCAGGCAGAAAGGGGCAGGCATTTGAATACTAAGTTATTGTTATCGTTCAATCAATATTACATTTAAATTATATCAGAAAAATGACCGTTAAACATTTTTCTAAATTATTTCGCAACTAGAATGTTACCCACTAGAAAATTCATTATATTTTGCTCTAATCTGAGATACCACGTTATTTACTTTCGTCCAATGGGTTGAACTCCCTCCTGAATACGCTATAAGGGCTCTTTGAATATCTCCATCGGCGGATTTTCTATAATTAGAAAAAATCTCCGTGCCTGCCATTATATTTTCTTTAGGCTTAAACATATCGCTTTCAGTTTTTATAGTGGGATATTTTTTAATCAATTTATTTTTATGCACTCTCCATCTTATTTGCATAAGACCAAAGTCTCCGCCTTTTGAAAGAGCGTCATGCTGCACTCTTGATTCAACAACAACGAGCGCTGCAATAATGAACGGATCTTCCCCAAATCTATCGCTTGTATTCTTTATAATATTGGCATATTCACTTGCAGTTTCATTATCAAGTTGTTTATTATGCTGCAAAAACACATGAGAAATTGCGTTCACTTTAAAACTTTCACTAAAAATTTTATCATCGGGCTTCTTTAACGGAATAGTTATCGGAATTTCAGGAAGCTCTGTTTCTCCCCTAAGCCATTCAAGGGCTAAATCAAGTGGAATATCTTTGTACGACGAACTTATACAGATATCCTCCGGCAAACCGGTCGAGTAAACCGGCGAACACGACGCTGCAAAAATAATAAACACTACAACAACAGTAATTAATTTTTTAATCATTTGGTTTCACCAACTCTCAATTTGTTTAAACTTTTGAAAGTACTAACCTGGCAAATTTAAAACATTTCATTTTATACAACTAGGTAGTTAATACTTTTGGCTGTATTACTTATCCAACCAGTCTAATGCTTCTTCTAAAGAAATTTCCTTTCCTTCGTCAAATTTAACGGCTTCATAACTCCCGTCAGGATTCTTTTTACTGAGGGACATCTTGATTGAACTTGTTCCTTTCAGCTCTGAAGGCTCTTCTCCACCCTTAAGCCACTCAATTGCGGATGATAGAGGAACGTTAATTCCTCGTACATTAATAAATATTTCCTCATTTTGAGGAAGCGTTTCACCATTATTATTTTTATCGGCGCTTTTAATATCCTTTTTCATACCATATTTTACAAGCGCGTCCTTCCATGTCCCCTCTACGTTTGGAGCATAATCTCCCATAGCTTGGCGCAGACTAACGATAGCGGAATACATGCCCATTACTGCATTTATGTAATTTGTCCTTACGGTTTGGTTGTCAGTTTGCGCAGTTATAAGATCCAATTGGCTTCCCATTCCCTCGTTATACATAAGCTCAGTTATTTTAAGCTCTTCATTAGAGCGTTCAACTTGCTGTTTCATGTTTTCTTCGAGAGACTTGGCCATATACCAGTCATTTAGCGCAACTGTGAGATTTAGTATGACTCCCGCTTCCGATTCGATCAAATCCTCCATCGCCGCCTCAAGCGCAGCCGACTTGCTGAAAGTATCATATTTTGTTTGATTCCCGTCAGCTATAGGAATATTCAAAGACAATCCCACAACAACGTTATCCCCTCTTTCCATACTGCTTCCAGCAGAAGTTCCATATAACAAATTCCAGCTTGCGGAAGCTCCCAATGTCGGCGCCATACCTTTTCTAGCAATTTGTTTTTGATTCTCGGATTGCGCTAACAGAATTCTCCTTTGCCTTACGCTTGGATGGTTCTCTAAGGCAATAGCATCATTAACGCTGATAGAAAGTTCAGGAACATAAAAAGTAGTATCGCTTGGTTCAATAAATACTCCCCCTGCAAAATTTCTCAAAACCGCAAGCCGATTAAGCAAAGTTCCTTCCGCGTTTACTATTGAATTCTGAGCATCGGACACAGCAGAAGTAGCTCTTATCACATCAAGCTTTGGCACAAGCTGTTGATTATACTTTTCTTCAGTCACGCGAAGGTTTTCTTGTCTCTGACGCAAAATATCTCTCTGTAAATTAACATTATCGCGCGCCATAACGACACCCCAATAAGTATCTTCCGCCGAAGCGAGAATATTATTGATAGAGTTGTCAAACGCAGCCCTAGTAGACTCGAACCCTAATATCGACTGTCTTTCGCTCAATCTATTTACTCCGCTTATGTCTATAGCCTGAGATATGCTTGGCGTAATTGAGTATCCAACAGGATTATAAATATTACCTCCCGCTGATTGTTGAACCGTGTTGTAGTTTGCGTTTACATTAATCCCGGCCCGGAGTCGCTGATAACCCACCGAAGCCAGTACTTGATAATAAGCTGCTTCAACGTTCTTCACGCCAGCAAGCAAAGAATGATTCTGCATACGAACCAAATTAAGATACTGTTCAACATTAACCGATTGAGCTGCATTAGCGCCGGATGTCATAAAAATAACAATGATAGCCAGCAACAAGAGCTTTAAAACTATTTTCAAACAATAACACTCCTTTTTTTGAATTGAGAAAAAACTTGAGTAAATTATTATCCCTTTATTATAACATTTTTGGTATTATCTATCCCAAACGTTTACCGAAGCAAAATCCATTACTCTGACAAGCAGTTGAGCCGCTTCACCGCGGGTTATTGGTCTTGCGGGGTTAAATTTCGCCCCTTTTACAGAATCAAGAACTCCTATTTTTAAAAGCGTACTAACCGAATCAAACGCCCTGTGCGCGGGCGGCATGTCCGAGAAAAACTGTTCGTTTGACTTTTCTTCAAAATCTTTCAATCCAAAACTATCAGTTATATAACTCACAAAATCCGCTCTGGTAGATAGCCTTCCAGGATTTCTGATTGGCTTTGCATCATTCTCAAGAGATATAGCCTTTAAGGCTCTCTTAACGGAATCCTCAGCCTCTTTATTGGAAATCATCTCGTCAATTCCAAAAAACCCTTTGTCGGCGCCTCTGAGTATTGCCATGGCAAGCTTTGGATCATCAAGGTCTGAGATGTTGTAGGAAGGTGCATGAGGATAGTCCAGAGGTTGAAATAAACCATAAAGGTTTGAAATCTGGACAGCTCCGAAATAAGGATTTTCGGGTAAAACATCGGAATATTTACATAATGAAATGAATACGCCATGCTTTACAAGCTGAGTTTGAACTTTTATCGCCGGTATTTCACGAAGCTCCATTTGCAAGCTGGCGGCAAGCGCCGCTAATGCGCCCGCAGCCTGTCCGGTCATCATGCTTATTGGCTGAAGCCGTATAGCTCCTGCAGCAAGCCTGGACATCGACATGTTTTTTTCAATCGCAAGAAATCCGTCAACATCCTTTGGGATCATAATATCAAGCGGAATTTGAAAAGCTCCTCGCGGTCTATTGGAATATATGGAATTGTTAGTCTCTCCGAACTCCCATTCAAGATCTCCGTCCTCCGACGCATGATGAAGATCAAGCGGATATCCTCCAATTGCTATAGCGTTTGCAAACTCAGCGCCTGTCTGACCATCGCGGTAGCTGAGAGAATTTCTTAAAAGCTCGGATGATGTGAGCGTCCGCTTCCCGATTATTCTCCTTGATTCCCTTACATAAGGAATAACGGGCATCCTCTTGGCAATTTCATGCCAATCTTTAGGGATATCATTTAAAATATCGGGGGGAATGTCTTCGTTATAGTATTCATCATCCGCCACTGACCAATACCTGCCGACGTCGCCAAGTTCGTTCTGCATGTAATAAATAAAGTGGAGCGTTTTAAAAAATGCCTCTTTATTCATCTTATTTCGAAAATCTATATCATCCAGATACCTTACGGGCAGTCCTGATCTCCCGCTGTTCCAACCCGACTTTCCTGGATAGTCGTTACCCCAGTTTACTCCGGTTTTTGATATATAAGGCCAGCTTTGCCTATTGCCGTCATAGCTGTAGTATCTTGAAGAATCAGGGACTGCGCGGTATGCGTTATGGCTTATAAAGTTAACGGGCATTTCAACCGGAAATACTCCTTTAAAGTCGTTGCCATCAATTGTTACATAACTTTCGTAATTATACTTTGCCACGTCATAACCCCATAACGGGGTGGAAGCTACCAAATCTTTTGGAACTCCTCCGGGGTAGTATTTAATTACTGCTGTCCAAGTTATATCCTGGATTTTTGATTCGTCAAGCTTTATAAATGGAGAGTATGAATTACCCGCGCGATAAGGCAGCATAGCAAGCGGTATCACATCTCCATACTCCGTCGCGTCTATCAGTACTTTGCACGAAACTTGCATTTCCTTTTGTTCATAGAATTTTCCCCCACCTACTTTTACTCTTACTTTTGATTTAACGCCCGTTATTTTTCTATCTTTTCGAAACACTTCGATTATCGAAGAGTTCAGAAATATATCAAGCGCTCGACCGCTTTCTGATTCTCCAGCGCGTTTTCTCGTTCTCCTGACGGGAGCGCGAACTTCATTTATCATCTCATAAAGTATTTTCTCGCCAACGCTTGGTTCAAAAGCAACCGAACGCGAATCCCAGTAACAAGTACCCGTTGACTTACCCATATTCTCATAATACTTATTCACTCTCGTAATAAAGTCAAGGTAAAGCCCACTTTTTTGTCTACTCAAATCATCCATTGTGGATACGCCTGCAGCGGTCATTTGCCCGCCAATCCAGGGCGAAGGTTCAAATACGGCAACACGGGCGCCATCTTTCGTAGCTTGAATAGCCGCCATAATCCCTCCCGCTCCGCCGCCCGCAATAACAACGTCATAATCATGAGTCGAAGCCCAGGAATTTGAAATACTACAAAGTAAAATCAGAAAACACACGAAAAAGTATCTTATACTCAAATGATCACCTCTTTTTTGTTTATCTGGAAATCTATCATTATTTTGTCGGTAGGAAATCGGACATATTAAATACAATCCCAAATTACCAATAAGCTATAATTATATAACAATTTTGCGTAAGGAACAGATATCTTGTTTCGCTTTGGTGAATACCTGAAACATATTATCCGATATAAATTATAAATACTGAAGGGGGAAAAGATAATGAAATCTGCAACCGCCATTAGTTATGAACTGGATGATATTGCAACCGCAACAGAAGAGCTTGTGAACCAAATAAGAAACAAGCTTAGCTTGTGCAAAAATACTTTCGCAATTTTGCACGGGCAACCGGAGATGGAGATTAGCAAGTTTGCTGCGGCTATCAGTAATGAACTTGGCTGTCGCGTTATTGGCGGAACAACAGCAGCAGCAGCCATGATAACAAACGAAGGGTATCACGAGCTTGGCGTAGTACTCCATGTAATAACTGATGAAGATTGTCTCTTTGCAGCTTCCATAAGCGACTCAATGGAAAACGCTCCACAAAAAAAGATTGAAGAGACTTATCGAGCGGCTTATCGTAATCTAAAAGAGCAATCCGCAACCGCTGAACCCGGTTTAGTCATATGCGTTACCTCAATTCTACAGAATTACTCTTCTGATGATATAGTCGCCGATCTTTCGAACATATGCAAAGACCTGCCAATTTTTGGATACAATGCCGCTGACGATTTTGAATTCTGCAAGCAAGAAGTATTTCTTGACGGCGAAGCTGGCGGCGACCGGACGGCTATTCTGCTGATATCCGGCGAAATTCATCCAATTTTTCAGGTTGAAAGCCTTGCGGGTAAGCAAACGCTTGATAAGCGGCTTGTTACAAAAGCGCATGATAACATTATCTGCGAGATAGATGGCAAGCCTGCGTACGAATACATTGCAGAATTTCCGTTTATTGACGATCAAACGAAGGTTTTGTTTAACTATCAATTCTTTGTAGAAATGAAAAATGCCGATGATAACGACGGCGTTTCAGTTTCAAGGGCGTTAAATACCTACGACAAAGAAACCGGTGAAGTTATGTGCTTTGCTAATGTCCCCCAAGGTTCTTATATAGGTCTGCGTTATTGCGACGGAAAAGATGTGGCGACCACAAGCGAGGCGGGTTTAAAGGAGTTTTTGAATAAATTAAATAACGTTAAACGCGATTACAAATACTCAACAGTGCTTATCGCCACTTGCAGCTTGCGTAATATGTTTTTGACTGATCAAAAAAACATGGAAGGTAATCTTGTTAAAGAACTGCTCCCGCCTGAACTTACCGTATCCGGGCTATATGCCTTTGGAGAAATCGCGCCAACCAGCGTTAATAACAACAAAGCTGTCAACCGTTTTCATAATGCGACTTTCGCCATGTGCGCTTTTTAATATTGAAACCAATTCGCTTTCAATTGAATGATGATTTCGAGCAACGAAAAAAATGATAGCCAGGCGAGTTCATCGCTACAGAAAGAGTATAATTCCCTAAAACGTAAAAACGCAAGGTTAGAGAGGGAATACGATAATCTGATGCACCTGTACAAACAGGCGGCGGCATTGCGCGATTACAACGAAAAAGAAAAAGAAATACAGATGCAATATAACCAAATGCTACGTGACAACAGCCCCGACGACATATTTTTGTTAGACACAAATTTGAATATTTTGCTTTGTACTTCATCAGTCAGAAAACGAATTCCAAAGGATGTTGTTGGCAAACCATTTTTGCCAATTGTAAAAGAATTATTCAGCGATGATTTTGCTCACAAATTGGAAACTGTACTTAACGATGTTTTATTGTCTAAAGAAAATCGCGTTATTGACTCGCAAACTCACGATCACTCCAACGAAACGGACGAAACGCAGGAGATGTATTTTTCATTTAAAATTTCTCCGGCGTTTAATAATAGTGGCGAATTGACAGGTATTGTGGTGTTATCGCTTGATAACACCGAAATATATAGCGCAAACTTACGGGCGGAGGCTGCAACGCGGGCAAAAAGCAATTTTCTGGCAAACATGAGCCATGAAATGCGCACTCCGTTGAACGCAGTCATCGGACTTTCAGAGCTTGCTTTAGGCGCAGAGGATTTAAACAATGAACTTGAAGATAAACTTGAAAAAATACATACATCCGGCATAACTATTCTAAACTTGGTAAACGACATTCTCGACCTGTCAAAAATAGAAGCCGGAAAGTTTGAGATAAACCCGGGCGAATACCATATTACGAGTCTTATTAACGACGTTGTGACGCTGAATATAATGCGCGCGGAAGGAAAGCTCTTAGAGTTCATACTATTTGTGGATGAGAATTTGCCCGCAAAACTTTACGGCGATGATCTGCGCATAAAGCAGATTTTCAACAACATACTTTCGAACGCGTTTAAATACACAAATTCCGGAAGCATTGAGTGGAGCGTATCATTTGAAAAGGAAGATGAGGACTTTTGGCTTATTTCAACCGTAAAGGACAGCGGTATAGGCATTAAGCCGCAGGATATCCAAAAACTATTCCATGAGTACAACCAAGTTGATATAAAAACAAACCGAAAAACCGAGGGAACCGGATTGGGATTAGCGATAACAAAGCGCCTTGTGGAGATGATGAACGGAAGTATCACGGTAGAGAGCGAATATGGTCAAGGCACAACATTTAAAATCCGCTTACTACAAAAAACTGCATCTCCTGACATAATCGGTATAGAAGCAGCCATGAACCTTATGCGTTTCCGCCATGTTATTTCCCAACGCGCCCAAAATGCAAAAATCGCTCGAATCAACCTTTCCTACGCGCGTGTACTCGTCGTAGACGATGTACCTACAAACATTGAAGTAGCAAAAGGTATGATAATGCCTTACGGGGTTCAAGTGGACTGCGCAACAAGCGGAAAACAGGCAATAGACTTAATAAAATCCGAGAATCCTTGTTATAATGCTATCTTTATGGATCATATGATGCCGGGGATGGATGGAATTGAGGCAACAAGAATAATTCGTGAAGAAATTGGAACTGACTACGCCAAAAACATTCCTATTATCGCCTTGACGGCAAACGCTATCATTGGAAACGAAGAGATGTTTTTAAACAAAGGTTTTCAGGCGTTTATTTCAAAGCCGATAGAGATAATTAAGTTGGATTCGATTCTACGCCAATGGGTAAGGGACAAGGAATTTGAAAAAGAACTGTATGGCGACATAATAGACGCTCCCTCGCCAGAAAACGACGATTGCGCCAATGACCTTGAAGAAATGCGTTCTGTCGAAAAATCGCTGCTCAAAAGCATAACAATCAATGGCTTAGATATACTGAGCGGGTTGAAACGTTTTAACTTTGAAGAAAACTCTTTCATACAAGTGTTGCGTTCATACGTCGCAAACACGCCAGCGCTAATAAAAAGCATTAAAGAATATCTAGCCGCGCAAAATATGCAGGATTACGCTATCGCCGTTCATGGAATCAAAGGATCAAGTTATGCCATTTACGCTCAGGAAGTTGGAAAAATCGCGGAAGAACTTGAGTTGGCGGCTAAAGCGGGAAATATAGAGATGATAAAAACGAGCCACGACATGTTTTTAGTAGCTACGGAAAAACTGCTTAATGATATAGATGAAGCGCTCGTCATAATTGACGCCACTACAAAGAAGACCGCAGCCTCGCCGGACCCCGCGCTTTTGGAGACGTTGCGTAAAGCCTGCGAGGATTACGATATGATCAAAGTTGACGAGGTAATAAAGCAACTTGACTCTTACCGATACGAAAAAGGAGAAGCTATCATCAAGTGGCTTCATGAGCGGATTGATAACTGTTCCCTTGACGAGATAATCAGTGGAGAATGGATGGTTAGGGGTTAGGGGTTAAGGGGTTAGGGGTTAGTTAAAGACAAAAACGAAATTTCTCACAGAGGGCACAGAGAGAAAGGCAAAGATTGCCACTCCCTTCAGGCGAGACAAAAAAATTGAACGCTACGATTTATAACAAATTGGAAGATTCTCGACAAAACTTTTTTCAATATGATATAGTATAGTATAAATGTCAGACATGTTTAGTAAAAGTTCTGACGTTTCATAATTTATATTGTATGGAGGAAAGTGAAAAAATGAAAAAAATTACTATAGTTATATTTTTATCTTTTATCCTCGCGCTGACCATAATTCCGTTTTCTGTGGCAGCCAACGAGGGTATTGTCGCCGAAGACGAAAGATGCACGTCTTTTTACTTTGGTAAGGACACCACAGAAAACGGTACTTACATATGGGGCCGCACTGAAGACGTCAGCGCAGCATTTGGAAAGCTTTTTAACGTTGAGCCAGCCGCCGATTACAACATCGACCCGGTCAGGTATAACAACTATAACGGCAACTGGAGCGATTATCAGGGAGATATGTTTGTATCAGGTCAGTGGAACGCCGACTTCACAACTTTCACCCCAATGTTCAGATGGCCATACCCTAGTAGGACGCTTCGTTACACATACAACGCGGACTCCATTTATAATGAAAGGAATGAACCGCGTCCTTACGCTGAAGTAGGCATGAACGAAAAAGGCGTGAGCATATCGGCGACCGAATCCCTAAGCGCCATGAAGAGCGACGTAACCAGCATAGACCGCAGTGTTACAAGAGCAAACGGAGGCATTACCGAAGTGGACGTAACGTCTCTTATATTGATGCAGGCGGAAACAGCGAGAGGTGCATGCGAATTATTGGCTAAGGTTATCGATACTGTCGGCGCAGGCGGACGCGAGGGGCTGTTCTTGAGCGACCCGAACGAAGTATGGTATTTCCAGTGGTTCACAGGACACCAGTACGTTGCTGCAAAATGTCCTGACAATATGGTTGGTTTTTCGCCAAACATCACCGGCAATGTAGGTCCAAACGGTGTTGTTGACATTACAGATAAAGAGAACTTCATCGTATCCCCGAATCTGGTCAACGTTGCTGTTGAAGCAGGAGTATACGTAGGCGACCCCACTGATCCCGGCAATCTGAACAAGATAAAAGTCTGCGATTCGTACGGAAGTACGACAAATCATCAGACCGGTCGTATGAGAATCGGTTGGGGACTTTTTTACGGTTATACAAAAGACGCTGAAATAGCCCTCAACGTACCGGGAAATGTATACATGGATTTCTTCCTGAAACCGCAAGAAAACAGAAAGTATTCGTTGTACGAGGCAATGAGGATGTTCGCAGGTCGAGGTCAAGGGACCGATTGGGAAGCGGCTTCAGGTATTGCCACCCCAAGTACAGTTGAATGCTCTGTATATGAGCTAAGACCAAATATGCCATCTGACATCGCGACGGTGCATTGGATGACCATGGCGCCTCCTGAATTCAACGTGTATCTTCCTTATTACAGCAACCTTATTACTGAAGTATACGAGAAGATGGTTTCGCCCGACGCAGGCAGGTACAACAGCGAACAGACCGGATATGACAATGCCAACCCGGACAACAACTCGATGTACTGGGTTTTGCGTGAACTCCATACCCAATGTAACTTGAGCGTCCTCACCGAGAGGGCAAGAATCGGAAACGGCGTTCTTGATTTCTGGGAAAAATATCAGAAAGCGCTTATCGCCGATCAGGCGCTGATCGACCAGCGTATGATCAGTATCCTCGCAGGTGAAGGGATTGAGAGAGCGCAAGAAGTTGCAACCGCGATTTCAATGGCTCTCTGTGAGCAAACGTATAAATACGCCAAAGATTTATTGGCTGAAGTAAAAGCGTTCAAGGATTCCGGGACTGGCAATTTTACGCCTTCATTCAGCGCAACGCCGCTCTATGCCGGACTTATACCGGTTATTACCATCGACGTTCAGCCACAGGCAACCATCACCATCACTGAAGGCGACATTTCCGGCGCCCTGTCAGTGTCGGTAAGCGCAACGGAGGACGCCGCGCTCACTTATCAGTGGTATAGCAACAATGTAAACAACAATACGGGCGGGACGCCAATCGAAGGCGCAACAAATGCGAGCTTCGAACTACCGACGACGCTCAGCGCAGGTACTTATTATTACTACTGTGTGGTCAGCGCCGCGTACTCGACTGTTACTTCTAATACGGTGAGAGTGACGGTGGAAGAATGCAGTAGTGGAAGCGGCAGCGGTTGCAATGCGATAGTATATAGCTATCTTGTATTAGCGTTATTTGCAGTAGCGCCATTTGTCATTAAGAAAAGGAAATAAATATCAGGGGCGGACGTATACCGCGCGATAAACAAATTGTAGGGGTAGGGGTTGAGAATTTTCAACCCCCACCCCCGTTTTTTAAAGGCAACCGGAACTATATTAGAGGTCTTATCTATTGTTATTATTCCCCGAAAGCGCGCTTGTCACGCTTGCAAGCCATGCAGCCTGTTCAGAAAGTCTTGCAAGAGCTGTTTCCGCTGCGGAAAATGTTCTGTATAAAGCGTCCGCTTTAGCTTCCAGCCTTCTGTCCGCATCGGCAAGATACTTATTTATTCCATTTATTTCCTGTCTCAGTTGATCTATAGCGCTTGAAACGCGTCCCTGAATTCCGACGACGCCCGGGGCAAATTCATATTGAGCGCTGGAAGAGAGGCTTGTTAGATATTTATCCATCTCGTTCATGTTTGAGACCATGAGGTCAGCCACTGCTTCAGGGTCTGTCGTCAAAGCCTCCATGAATTTTTCAACGTCAAATTCAAGGACGCCTGTTTTCGCGTTTACCCCAATGTTGCCGCTCGAAGTTCCGGTTGAAATGCCAACCTGGGATAACATGGTATAGCGATCGTTCAGCCCAAGATGTCTCAGTATGCCCGAACTGTCCTGAACCATAAGCGGAATCTCCGAACCCGGGCTATTGTACCCGGAAGTCAAAACGATCCTGCCATTCCTTACTTCCGCTTTTCCCATTACAATTTCTTGTGACGGGGTTATCAGCTTGTTTTCGTATCCTATTATCGTAGTTCCGTCCGCGCCGTATACGGGAACAGTCTGATAGTACGGCGCCCCAAGCTCGTCGGAAGTATAGTTATATTTTAGAGCTTCATTGATTTTTTCCGCCGCATTTTGAAGCGTATCATTCTCGGACAGGAAAACCTGAACGGCAAAACCGCCTATGTTTGCTTCCTCTTTTTTTGTACTCCCATCTGGCAGCTTGATATCAACTGTTATCGTTGACTTTGTCCCTCCGAGCCTCACCGTAAAGAATCCTTCGCCGCTGAACCCCGCGTCTCCGAGCGTTCCATAAAGAGTCTCCCTACCAGTGCGCGATTGAAAAGCGATTGCCTGAGAGAAAGATGTGATATCTCGAAGCTTGTTTTTTGTGCTGGATAACAATCTGTCTCCGAAAAGCAGTCCCCACCTCATTCGGAAATCATCTCCGCGTAGAGTAGCCGCTTGGCTTTCGTCAACGGCTTTTTCGGACATCTTTATGTTTATCCAGTCCATAAGTTCATTGTAAGAATCAATGTAATCCTGAAGTGCGACAACCGCTTTTTCAGCGTCCTGTGTTACATCCAGCTGAACTTTGCCAGGTCCCTTCACGTTCAACGTTAGACCTAACAAGCTGACAATGTTTCCTTCGTCGTCAAACACTGTATCAGTCTCGGTGAATACAATACTATTTGTAGAATACGTCCTTATTTCTCCGTCGTTTATCCTTATCAGCGCATCCTGCCCGTCGGTATCCCTTGGATCGCTGTAGTTCTTAAATCCAAGAAGTTCAAGTATTCCGTCGTCGTTATCGTCAAAAGAAAACATGTTCATATTACCGGTATATTCAATTGTAAAATCTTCTCCGCGCGCTTGAATGTCCGGACGTAAATTTGGAGCTGCGGAGGGCGGAGTCCATGTCACGGTAAAAGTTGAACTTGTCCATGGCGCGCCGTTTGCCACGCCATTTACAGTGTAGCTGCCCTCAAGAACATTTTCTCCGGGAAATGTTAATCCTGATTCTCCATAAATAAGACCATTATCCGCATATACTTTACCGTCAAGCGCTCCTGCCGGTGGATCCACAAAAGGTATCACAGAACGGTCGATTTCAAACTCATCATCAGCGCTGCGTATTAAACGGTTCGTATAAGTGTGAGTCGTTGTAATAGCGCCGGATGTCGATGTATATACAAGTTTCAGGTCGTATGAACTTCCCGGTTCCGGCGCCCCTGCTCCCGCTTCCGTTTTCCACCTTACAGACGCCTGGTTTCCCATAGTTCCATCGCCCACAATATCAAAGTCAACGCCTTCAACCCAGGTTTTTAATCCCTGGGTTATGACAGCCGTGCCGCCGCCCTTCATATAATTGCTGTAAATCGGCGCTGAAGCGTTAGTTGTAATGGTTGAGTTCCCTGATGGTGAAACTGAAACTATCTCGGCAAAACCGCTATCGTATCGAGGAATATCGCTGGCGTTACGCGTTACGGCCGGAAGACGCCACAGCTCGTCAGACGCGCCGCCTGCCGGAGTGTATCTCACATCGTAACTGGCAAAGTCGGGAGGACGATTCGCGCTTATCCATCTAACGCCATTCCCCTGAATAATATAATCCACATTTTCAACATATGAAACGCCATTCCATTCAATATCAAAGCTGCCCGGCAAGACTACGTCTCCATTCAGGTCATACATAAACGTATGTTCAGAAAATATGGCGTCGTGCATCGGGTCTGCCGAACTCGTCCTTGCTCGCTCGACACTATAGCCCAGGACATCCGAAATATCTGGAATATATCCCAAACTGTAAGAACTACCAGCGGTTACGGCTTTTGGGTCCCAGTCGCGCCAGCGTATTTCATTTCCAACGATATCGAAGTCAAGTCCAAGTTGATAAGTATGCTCAACTCCTGAACTGTCCTTTCCTTTTATAACTACCGTCCCGTTAATTATTTCATTTTTGAGGTCGGGATAAAAACTTATAGTGTCGTGTCCTATATTGGAGCGATTAATTGTCTGTGAAAGCTTCCCGTCGCTGCCCGCGCCAGTCTTTGTGCTTCGGACGACAAGTTGCCCGTTGATAACGTCCGCAACAACGTCAAGCGGTACTGTAGGGGTTGTAATGTCGCGCGCGTTGTTTATCTTTCGCGCGATATCTTCAAGCGTATCCGTTGCGTCTACAGTTATTTTCCCCCTTTTTCCTCCGACATTGATGTAAAAAACGGAGTCCATCCCCACTTGCTCGACTAAAAGAGGCTTGCCATATCGGCTCATTGTAGTGGCTTTTTGTATTACTTCTATATCATAGTTCATTATTTTAGCATCGCTTGTGACGCTTGCAGTTAGCACCGACTGTGGCAAGCCATTACTGTCCAGCCTTGCTATTTCAGTGGTCTTAGCTTTATATATTGAAGGAAGCCTCAAAGCCGTAAGCTTTGTCTGAAGCGCGCGAATAGACTGATTAAATTCTTCATAAACAGTAATTTTTCGTTCAAGATTGTCGCGTTTAGTTAGCATAGGTCTATATGCTTGTTGTGATTTTGAAATAATCTCGTCTACCATTGCTCCCCAGTCAATACCTGAGACGACGCCAGGAATGCTGAAAGTTCCAGCCATTTGCAACCCCTCCTTGAGTTGGGATATCTGCTTGAAAAGACTTATGTAGGAAATATCTATAAATAATGTCGGCGATTTTTATAAAAAAATGATAGACGTGCTACAATAAAGTGAGACTTGTTTCAGTGGGGGGTAATCCCCCGTAACTCGTAATAGGGGGCTTACAAAATGAAAATATTTATTGATGGAGAGCCTTTTTATCCATCATCACCGGAAGTATTAAGAAGCAAAAAGCGGATTCTTTCTGAAATAGACGAGGAAATATTTAAAAAAGGTCTGACATATACAACTATAACAATTGATGGTGTTGATATTGATCCCTCCGTGTTCACGCGCCTGCGTAAAGGCAGAGAAGCTCATATTAAAACATATAAAATCAGCGACCTTATAGTTGAAAGCCTTCAAGAAGCCGCCGACTATTTACCAAGGTTGATTAATGGAATTCAAAATGTTGCCTCAGGTTTTGAACGCAAAGAAGAGATTAACATAAACGAGTCCCTGACAAACCTCTCGGAAGGTTTGTGCTGGCTTCTAACTATCATGCAAAAAAGCCAGATTCTACTTAAGGTACAAGACTCGGAATTATCAGAAAAAGATGAGACTATGACAAGGCTTAATAAGTCTTTAAGTAAAATATCCGAGTGTTTAGAAAAAGAACGTATAATGGAAATAGCATTCCATATGAGGCAGGGAATTCTTCCCGAAGTAATTAAAATTTCGGCATATATCGCACAGCTTCTTGAAACTGCAAAACTTATGCAATAAGCTATTGTTGATTTTTCGGAGAATAACAAAAAATGCCTGCCGTTTTTGTGGGATTTTGTAATTGGTAAATGAAAGGGGTTTCTAATAGTGTCACTACGTAAAGGTTTAATTATTTTTATCGTTCTTGCTTTTGGCGGGAACGCATTTATATTGCTTAAGACTGTTGATAAACATACTATAAACACAATTTTCGCTTCAAATGTATTGTACTTATTAGCAGCTTTTCTGTTGGTGCTAATATCGTGGACATGGGATACAATAAGATTTTGCGCGCTTGCGCGTTCAGCAGAAGAAAAAGTTTCCTTCAAGCTTGGATTGGTCCTGACATGGCTGCATTACTTCGGTTGCGCGGTTACCCCGATGCAAAGCGGAGGGGGACCTTTTCAGGTTTATGTATTGTATAAAAATGGAATTGCAATAGGAAAAGGAATAGCTATAACAATGCTAAGAACAATGCTTACAGTATTGTTATTAAGCATTATAGTTCCTTTGTCGTTGATTATTGATCCTTCTGTTCTAAATCAGAACGTTTTTGTAAAAGGAGTTGTTGGATACGTTTTCATTGTAATTCTAATGACATGGTCTTTCATATTATTTACGGTACTTCGCCCTGACCTTGTAAAGAAGGCAGGTCAGGTTTTTACCATATGGCTAAAACGCTTTAAGATAATAAAAAAAGAAAGAGTTCTACCATGGAGCCGTTGGATTTCCCGAGAAACGGACAACTATAGCTTAAATATCAAGCTCTCATTCTCTTCGGGAAAATGGGATTTTTTATTAGCGGTAGTGTGTTCCGCGCTTCATTTGTTAACGATTTTTTCCATTCTGCCATGTTTAATGCTGGCGATGGGCTTGCCATTTAGTTTTACTCAAACGATACTTACGCAAGCTATTTTCATGTTCGTTCTTTATTTCATACCAACACCGGGCGCCAGCGGAGTGGCTGAAGTAGGCGGAGCGGCAATTTTTACAACATTAATGGCAGAAAACATGGCGGGCATAATGGCTATTACATGGAGATTCTATACAGAATATATCTCAGTATTCATGGGAGTCATGATAGTTATACGTTTGCTTGGCTGGGGCGCTACAGAGGACATATTTAAAGCGGGCAAAATGAAGGAAACTGAAGAAAAGGCTTAATGCGTAAATTTAGCGATATAGTATTTAAACTACGCGGCGGAATATGGACTATAATATATTTAATTATTTTCCTAATGGCTACGCCAACGTGGGAAAATTTCCGCTCAGGGCTTATTTTTGTAGTGTTTGGGCAATCACTGAGATTTTGGGCAGTCGGTTGCATTGGAAAATATAGGGGAGAAATAGTTGGAGCAGAAAAGTTAGTTACAACAGGAGCTTATGCGTTAGCCAGAAATCCTCTTTATTTTGCCAATGGTCTTATCGGTACAGGTTGGAGTATAATATCCGGTAGACATGTTTTGTTATTTTTTTTGATTACTTTTTTTATTGTATACGTACTTATAATTATCCCTGGAGAAGAAGCTTTTTTAAGGGAAAAATTTGGCGACTCGTATGCAGCTTATTGCAAAAAAACAGGAATATTCTATCCAAAGAGTTTTCCTGTTAATATAATGGGCGGGAGTTATGATTTGCACGTTTTATGGAAAAGTGAACGTCATTCGCTTTATATGACTATATTGGGAACCGTTTTGCTATCAGTAAAAATATAAAAAAAGGGGGTGCTGTTAAAAATGGAAATGCGAAAAAATAACATAAGTGAAGGAGATATAACTGTAGGACAGTTTTTTGAAGCTCTTTCAGCGTCCGAATACCCAGATTATATTCTGGAGCTTATAGAAAAATTACAGGAATGGATGAAAGAGATTTTTATCGTAGAAAACAACTCGGAGAAGACTGACAGAAGAGTAGACCCTGTGACCGCGTTGTTTGAAACTGATCCTGAGCTTGATATGGAAGAATTATTCTCGCGAATTGATTGGCTTGAAAAATATGCCGATGTCCTTCCGAATATTAAACGACCGGAAGGAAGGGAGGATGTGGCTGTTATAAACGTCGGAGTATCAGAACTGGAGAGTTGCATGAGAGTTGCTATCGACTACGCTTCAATTTTTAACAGCGAAAAATGCCGCAGAGTTTGGGTAATCAGCGATAGTTTCAACTTTACGGATATATCAGGTTATGTGGCGCATATTTCAAAGCTTTCTGAACGTGGAATAAAATTTAGATTCCTTCTCGTATCACCATGGGGATGGATTGAAATGCCTATAGAAGGAAATGAAGGCGGCAAAAACCAAATTCTTTGGAAAACAGTAAAAAAACGCGCGGGGAAATAACTACCGTTTCAAAACGCCTTAATAACCATAACCATCGCTAAATAGAATCGTATGGGCGGCAACCTTCTGCTGCCCGTTTTTTGTAAACCATTACCATTGCTGCATAGCACCGTAGGGGCTGCATTCCCTAGGGGACTCTCTCTTCCGGCTTCGCCGGAATTCACCTTGTCTGAGCCGCCCGTTTTTTTGTAAGTCGATGCGGTAGATTCTTTTGGAAATAAAGACTCGTTTCGCGACATTAGGACGTCCAGTGGACGTCCAGTTTTTAGAATAATGGTTGTGGTTATTTTGCATCAACGGGATGTCGAGGACGCCATCCCCTACGATTCTGTTTAGCGTTGGTAATGCCCCTAGCAGAACCCGGTTGCCTTTGAAATACGGGCGGCATCTGCATGTGACGACCACTGAGCGTAGCGAAGGGCAATCGGAACGGTCCCGTCAGGGACCGCGCGTTTTGTCTGTCCGCTGATTTAGATTTTTTACACCCAGTCATTTTGGCGTTAACAAATCCTTTACCTTACTTTTACTATTCGTTCGCTTTACTTTTACATTGAATAACTATCATAAGCCCGTACCAAAAAAATTTGAAAGGGATGATTTTTATGATAGTTAAGAAGAAATACTCAAAACTCGCGTTATTGTGTCTTACTTTGGTTTTTGCAGTCAATTCCATAGGTTTATCATTCGCGGCAAATATTTTGCAAGCTGAAGAGTCAGCGAAGTCCTACAACATAACCAATCCCTACGAAAAAGTAAATTGGAATACATACGCCCAATACAAAGCGGACTTTCACGCGCACTATACAAACTCGGACGGCGCCAACACAACGGCTCAAATGGTTGAGGATCATTACGCAAAAGGCTATGATATTCTCGCTATGACAGACCACAACTATACCACTGAAGGCTGGGACAAAGTTGCAATAGGTCCCCTTTCTTCAGAGAGAAAGGCTGAAATCGAAGCTGGAGTTGGTCGTCGCGGCATAGGAATGATCGATATTAACAACACAAACGAACAATCAGCAACTGACCACATCAATACCTTCTGGTCTCCATTCAATAACGTAACAGGCGACACGATGGCTACTATCCTTTTGAAGGCCGAAGAGATTGGCGGCATAAGCCATATCAACCATGCAGGCAGATATACAGGCGGCGCGAACAGCAGCGACGACGTTTCCATCGCAGCTTCCAACAATGCAGAAACAATTAAAAAATATGTCGACCTCTTCAAAGCTTATCCTACCTGCGTTGGTATGGAAATAATAAATAAGATTGACAATGAGTCTAAGAGCGAAAGAATTCTTTGGGACAATATTCTTAAAGAGATGATGCCGACAGGTCGTTTCGTATTTGGTTTCTCTAACGACGACACGCATAGCCTTGACGCCACCGGTTACTCTTGGAATGTAATGCTAATGCCAAGACTCAGCCAGGCGGAAACGCGTATAGCCATGGAAAATGGCGCGTTTTATGCTGTAAGCCGAGTTTCCCGCCTTGATGGTATAAATAGATTTCTGCCCACCGGCGCTCAAATGCCCGGCAGCGGTAATAGTTCAACTCTATACCTGCTTTTGCAGCCAACCCCAAGCATTTCCAACATAGAAGTAAGAGGCAATACAATCGCTATAACCGGCGCGGATTATGACCTTATTGAATGGATAGCGGACGGCAAAGTTATCGCAACCGGATCTACAATCGACTTAAGGGATTATGCGGATAATGTCAACAGCTATGTCCGCGCGCAGCTTAAGAGTAATACAGGCATAGCTTTTACACAGCCTTTCGGCGTAAGCGAAATAGAGCCAAACAATCATAGCGTCAGTTTCAGCGTTGCGCGCGGTAATGGCAGCCTCGTGACCACAGTGGACAATGTTGATATTGCTTCCAATACTTTAGTGCAAGAGGGAAAGAGCGTTGTATTTATGGCAAACCCGAACTTTGGCTTCAAAGTAAAAGAGTGGAAATTGAATGATTCAGTCATAACCGGTCATACGGCGGATACTTTTACGTTGACAAATCTTTCGTCAGCGACAAAAGTTACGGTAGAGTTTGAAGGCGGAACATTGAATGATTTAGTTAACGAATTTGGATGCAACGCCGGATTAGGATATATGGGCGCACTTATTATGCTGCTTGCACTCGCTATTAGCCGTAGGATACAGTAGAATCTTTAATAACAACAACCATCGTATCATAGAAATGTAGGGGCGGCATTCTGCCGCCCGCTTTATGTCCAGCCTATATAAATTCTTGCGGGCGAGCCGCCCGCACCAATATTCTCATAGACAAAACAGAGCATTGCTCGCCATGCCTATATGGAAGCGCCACATATGGGTCACTACCTTCTTTTTATTATCTTATTTAGTTCAGAGAGCAGTTCTTTCACGTCAGATTTTGAAGCTCTGCGCTTTAGGGCGTCTTCTATGCTGAGTTTTTCTCCCCAGTAATCGTTGTTCATTTTATGGTTGGCGCCTACCGCTGTTCCGTCAAGATTAACTCCGGCAAAAAGTCCTTTTGCCATTGAATAGCTGTAAATAGACGCTTGAAAGCTGCCGTCCGTCGCCGCTCCGGTCTCCCTTCCAACCGGACCGGCTGCTAATCCTATATTTGCCCCAAGCTTTGACTTATTGTCAGTAAAAGCCTTCATTCCGGCTTGATTGTTTATACAAAAAAGCAGCGAAACCTTTTGCGCCCCTATTTGAAGACCTACGGACCCTCCAGTCATTTCAAAAAAACTTGGTCCATACCATTGTTTGTCTTTACGGGCAAGTATAAGTCCGTATCCGTGCTGACCGCCAATTATAAGTCCCGCTTTTATCATGCTTGGGACTATGGCGACTCCATGCCCGTTATCTATGATCTCAGCCATTTTGCTCACATCGTCCTGCTTTTCCATCTCTTTCAATACGTCAATAGCTTCGCTGATTATAGTTCTCGGAGATGCGCCATATACGCAAGCAGGGAACAAACAAGTAAAAACAAGTAGAAACAACAATATTCCAATTCGCTTCATTTTTTTCACTCCTTTTTTATTCATATTTCAATTAATTTACGATTTGTGGTATATGTTGTACAGTTTCAAAGAATCCGCGCGATACTAAAAAGTCGTATACGTAGGGCCAAAAATCTTTGGCTAAGTTCATAAAAATCGAAACTTCCATCCATCCCTGACCAATTTCCGGCGCTAAATGCGTTATACCGCCATAAATTGCTACAACTATTGCCGATCCTGTCGCCAAGCCTATAAGCAATCCCGCCATATGATTTACGGCTGAAAGACTCGCAAAACTTACTAAAGAACATAAAATTTTTGATATAAGCGTAATCACCGCCGCCGCGCAGAAAAACAAAATAGTCATTGCCGCTATACTTGCAATTGATTCATCAACATTTGGGAAATACTTGAGAAATAACGCCGCTCCTTCTTCAGAATATATCCAGGCAAAATAAGTCCCACAGAATAAGCTAACGAAAAACATTACAGAACTGATAAACCCTCTTAAGAAGCCAATCAGACCTAATACTACAATAGTTAAAGCCGCAGCTATATCAAATAACTGAGCGACACTCATGAACATTTCCCCCTTCTGAACAATTAATTAACAACGAAGATACGTTAGAATTGGAATTATTTCATTTTATCCATAGTTTCAAGAAGAAGTCTCAGGCGACGAGAAATCTTTTCAAGCTTCCAGCCAAGAGTCATACAAATAATCGCAAGTTGATCTTCCTGAGGCACTTGCTCTTCCAACTTTTCAGTTACTTCGGATATCATGTGCGTCAAACTCTTGAGCGCATTGTCGTCCAACACTGTCCAAAGCGTGTAAGTCCCCTTGCCAAGCTTTAAGTTTACCTTGCGAGGCTCTGCCGACATCACAAACCTATTAATACTTCGGAAGTCTTTGATTCAAGAATTGAGTCAAGCCTTTTATGTAATGACTCGATTTTGGAATCAAACATAGAGCGCTCTTCTTCGTAAAGCTGACATTGCAGTTTTAGCTCTTCTAACTCTTCAATCGTTTCACGTTTAATTCTTTCTATCTCTTCATTTTTCAGCGCAAGTTCATTGCGTAAGTAATTCCTCTCACCAAGTATTTCACTAAAGTTTTGCGCTACTCTCTCCGCTACACGCTCAAGTTCTTCAAATCTATCCACATTCATACACCTTCTTTTGCAAAAGTTATTGAACAAAACTATCTTAAAGTATAACCGCTTTTTTCAAGGTCATGCCTGACTATTCCATGAACGCTTTCTATTTCTTCTTCCTTTAATGTATGATCATGTGCGCGATAAGACAGAGAAAATGCAAGGCTGCGCATTCCTTCAGGAATTCCTTTACCTTCATATATATCGAACAAATTAATACTTTCCAGTATGCTTTTTGTTCCGCAATTATCAGCCGCCTCATGAATTTGAGCAATTATTTTGCTATAAGGAATTGTTACCGGAATTATAACCGAAATATCGCGAGTAGCGGCAGGAAATGCTTTAGAAGCTGAGAAAACAGGCTTTACTACTTCATGCAGCGACGAAACATCCAATTCGAACGCATATACCGCCCCGCCTGAAAACCCCAGTAACTCTTCAATTGAGGGTTTCAGTCTCAATAAGAATCCAATTTTTTTGCCTTCGTACATCACATTTGCTGTTTGTCCGGCGTGACCAAAAGGTTCTTCCCCTCTTTCAAATGTGAAAGCGCGATTAATGCGCGATCCGATGGCTAATACATCTGATTTTACCGTAAAAAAGCTTTCTCCGTCATTCCAAACGCGACGCGACTCTTTACCCGTAAAAACCGCTCCCGCTATATACTCATATTCTGACTCTAGATAAACGCGTCCCTGTTCGAAAAATCTAAGTGGTTTGCGCCACCCTGAAGCGAGATTATTCTGCATACACTTGATCAAACCGGGCAAAATGGTGGTCCTCATGCAGCTCATTTCAGCGCTTATTGGATTTGATAAAAGTCGCGCGCGCGATCTTGGGTCGCTTGCGTCATTAAGATTGAAATCGGACATAAATGTCGGTGGCAGAAAAGTATAAGTTAAAGCTTCGTTATATCCGCGCGCAATCAGTATAGACCTCAGTTTTGATGAAAGAGAAGTGATTTCACCGACTCTGCCCTGACGAACATTGTTCGGCAACCGAGGCTCAGTTTCATTATACCCGCGAAACCTTCCCACCTCTTCTATCAAGTCTTCTTCTATTGTAATATCCGGTCTCCAGGAAGGGGCAGAGTATGTAACGCTCTCCTCGGACGACTCAATTTTTGTTAATCCAAAACCTTCAAGTATTTTGCTTGACTCCTGTAAATCGCTCCAAAGCAATATTTTTTGGAGTTTTGCTTTAGTCAAAGTCACCCGACAATGCTGTCTTTTATGATTAACCGCCGCTAATGGGACAAACCCGCACTGACTCGCTCCCCATTTGCTCATAAGCCCAAGAGCATAATTCATAGCCGGCAAAGCTGCTTCCGTATCAACCACGCGAGCATAACGATGCGCGGCTTCAGATTTAATTCCTAACCTGCGCGACGTATGGCTTACGCGCAAAGCCTCAAATGAAGCGCTTTCAAGAGCTACTCTTGTAGTAGATTGCTTTATTTCACTGTTTAAACCACCCATAACTCCTGCTATTCCAATAGGAACGCCACCGCTGGTTATCAACATGTCCTGTTCGGTCAAAACCCTATCTTTGCCATCAAGCGTTGTTATTGTTTCATCCAGCTTTGCGCTTCTTACCGTTATTTCTCTTGCGGGAAGCGATTCCAGATCAAAGGCATGAAGCGGTTGACCGGTGACTAACATTGCAAGGTTGGTTGCGTCAACCATGTTTGAAATTGGGCGCATTCCCATGAATGAAAGGAGTATGCGCGCGATAATAGGTGAAGGAGCAATTTTTATATCAACGGCAGCTCCAAGTAAATATTGAAGGCATCCTTTATCCGGCAGCGATATCCTATTAAACTGATAAGGATATTCTTTATCCCCTACCCCTTTCAGTTGGCTAATAGGATCTTTTAGTTCCGAGCCGGGGAAAAGCCCCTTAAGTTCACGCGACAAACCAATAACGCTTAGAAGGTCTCCGCGGTTAGGCGTTATTGAAAGATCAAGTATCGCGTCATCAAGGCCAAGAGCAGTCTTGGCGCAGCTCCCAACAACAAATAAAATGTCATCGCAGGTATTTTCGTTCAAACGCAGGATACCATGTTCAAGACCAACATCAGGAATGCCAAGCTCTTCCGCTGAAAGAAGCATTCCATCGCTATTCACTCCATCGAACGCGCGCGAACTCAAAACCGTTCCGTCGGCAAGCACTGCTCCCGCAGGTCCGTATGGAACGATATCCCCTGACTTTAGATTAGTAGCCGCTGTAACGCAAATGGCGCCTTTGCCGTCGCCAAAATCAATCTCGGCAATATTCCATGTATCCTTGCGAGGATGCTTATAAATATTTGTTATTTTAGCCACAACTATATCTTTTATTTTTTCACACGGGGAATGAGTTGATTCTACTTCAACTCCTGCAGAAGTAAGCCTATTGGCAAGAATATCAAGCGTTACATCAACAGGAAGAGTTATAAATTCATTAATAAGCTTATACGACACCAACATATTAATGCTCTCCCTTCATTAAATCCGCGTTTTGCAGGCTGCCGTCAAACATAAGACGCAGGTCGCTTATTCCATATTTTAACATAGCCATACGGTCAAGACCCATTCCCCACGCAAATCCGTTATATTTTGCCGGGTCGATTCCCCCCGATTCCAATACAAATGGATGCACCATTCCCATTCCACATACTTCAAGCCATCCTGATCCTTTGCAAATACGACATTCAGGGTTGCTACCGGAACACTCAAAGCACTCTACGTCCATCTCCATAGATGGCTCAGTAAAAGGGAAATAACTTGCGCGATAACGATTGCGCAACGATTTCCCGAAAAAATCATTCATTAGGACCTGAAGGCAACCCTTCATATCGGCAAACGCCACGTCTTCATCAACTAAAAGCCCCTCTAATTGATTGAACATAGGAGAATGAGTGGGATCATTATCGCGTCTGTATACTTTTCCGGGACAAACGACCCTTATCGGGGCGCCATACTTAAGCATGCTTCTTACCTGAACCGGAGATGTATGGGTGCGTAAAAGCCTTTCTTCCGGATGGAATTCGGTAGCAGGGAAATAAAACGTGTCCTGCATATCTCTTGCGGGATGGGATTTTGGGATGTTAAGCGCTTCGAAATTGTAAAAATCTTCTTCAATTTCGGGACCAAGGGCAACTGAAAAACCCACGCCTACCATAATTTCAACTATCTCGTGCAGCGTCTCGACGACTGGGTGAAACGCGCCCGCGCGCCTTCCGCTTGCCGGGAAGGTTGCATCAATTGCGTCGCGCTGCTCAACTAAACTGTTTTGCTTATCTTTAAGCTGTTTTGCCCGGGCTTCAAATTTCTCTTCAAGTTCATTTTTCAGCAAATTCACGCATTCTCCAAATGCCTTTCGCTCGTCCGGAAGCATACTTCCAAGAGTTTTCAGCAGCGCGGTCACTTCCCCTTTTTTTCCAAGTGAACTCACCTTCAACAATTGCAACTCATCGCTTGATTGCGCCGAATCAATACTAAGTAAATAGTATTCGCGCAGTTTATTTACTTGTGCAAGCATTATTCTTTCTTCCTCTCCAAAAACCTTCAATATTTTTCATGAAAGTATAATACTATAAATATGGTTTATTTACATGGCGTCAAGACCATGTAGCGGATTTTCTATTGAGCGGCGCATTAAATTAATAACTCAAATCATGGGTTCCTGTCAATATATCCAACAGGAACCCATAATGATTATATTCTTAAAATTAAATAAAACCGCTAGTATTCAATTTTCAAGCTTACATTGATATAAATTATTTAAGAGCGCCTTTTGCTTGTGTAATTAACTCGCGAAATGCCGACATATCATGAATCGCTATCTCCGAAAGCATTTTGCGATTGATAGTTATCCCCGCTCTTTTAAGCCCATTCATGAATCTGCTGTAATTCATGCCTTCGCTTCTTACTGCAGCGCTTATGCGGGTTATCCAAAGAGCGCGAAAATCTCTTTTCTTCCGCCTTCTATCACCAAAAGCCCTTGAAAGAGCGGCAAGGAATGCCTCTCTTGCGCGACGGTAAACATTTTTACGCTGTCCCCAATATCCCCGCGTTATAGAGAATAATTTTTTTCTCTTTTTGTTGCTGGCGCTTCCGCCTTTCACACGTACCATTAAAACTCACCTCAATCTATATTAAGCGTACGGAAGCAGAACTTTCATCTGACCCGCAAGCGTATCCGTTACATATCCGGCTTTTCGCAGACGGCATCGGCGACTGGGACTCTTGTGCTCAAGTTGATGAGATTTTCCGCTCTTACGGTACGCAAATTTTCCTGTACCTGTAACAAAAAAACGCTTTTTCGCACCGCTGTGCGACTTCATTTTAATTCTAGGCATTGCTTAAGTAACCTCCTCAAAGTATGTTCATAAGAACTCTATTTTTTACTAACCCTCTTCTTCTTCGTCATCAAAGTCAGCGTATACAATTCTTTTGTCGCTCACAGCTTTTGTTATCGTTGAATCTTTTTCGTCTCTTTCAATCTTCGGCTTATTTGATTTAGGAGAAGATGATGACTGTGGAGTCAACATAATGCGCATGTATCTACCTTCCATTCTGGCAGGACCTTCGCTTTTTCCAACTAACTCACAATCGGAAATAACACGATTCAATAAGTCCTCGCCTTTATCCAGAAAGGACATTTCCCGTCCTCTAAAAAACACCGAAACTTTTACGCGATGGCCATCTTCAAGGAAATTCTTTATCGCTCTTACTTTAAAGTCGTAATCGTGTTCATCAATTTTCGGGCGCATCTTCATTTCTTTAAGAGCCTGGACTTTTTGCTTTTTACGCGCGTCTTTATCCTTTTTTTGTAACTGATACCGGTATTTTCCATAATCTAGTATCCTGCATACCGGCGGATTAGCAAGAGGCGCCACCTCAACCAAGTCGAGCATACGAGCGTCTGCTATCTCAATCGCTTCCTCAGCAGGAAATACTCCAAGCTTCACTCCATTCTCATCAATAACTAAAACCTCAGAAGCTGTTATTTCTTCATTCACTCTGGGTTCGTCATCTTCTTTTCTCGCTAAAATAGCCAATCACCTCCATAAAAATAAAACAGGGGAACGCGAACGCACCCCTGTTTATTAGATATATAAACATTGATTCCAACCAAGCTGGCTACTATAATACAACTATTCATTGTCATAGCGCCGCAGGGTGAGAGGTGCTCCTCTGCTTTCAACAATTATAAGATAATATCACAAATATGTCAGTCTGGCAATAGGTAAATTTTTTCTCAATTCTCCGATGCGTTTCATAATATTACCAGTCCTTTCAATTAAGTAGGCAAAGGTGGTTAACCTCTGCCTACCCATTGTCTTTCTTAAAAAGAATAACCCTACTTAATTATCTTGACCAGATAATTAGTACCGGACTTAAAGAATGACGTTACTGGTCATATGGTGCAACGTCAGTTCCATCTGAAAGATCAGAGCCGCCATCAAGCGGATCGGTCATCGTATCAGGATCATCTACAGGAACTCCAACAAGCGCCGGTATCCCCCATACTACTGCGTCTTTTTGTCCGTCAAGGTCAAAACTGCCGCCATCCTTTATCAGGAAGAGCAGTTTATAGTCGTCGGCGGACACAAGATCACCTGTGAATACATTATTACTCATATCCAGAATAGTAAACATCTTATCGTTCAAGCCAGACATTGTACTCGTGTAGGTGAACCAATCACCGCTGTTCGAGGAAAGCGCCATCAGCAGTTTCACATTTGCCGGTTTGGATATTAGTCCATCGACCATAAGTTGGCTTCCTTTAACCTTGAACATTACTGCCGCTATCTCTCCGGCATTGTTTAGCACAGCTTCAAATACCGGCATCGTTATGACTTCAGCATTTTCTATGCCAAGCAATTTTTCGGCAATTTCCTTCGCTATCCAATCCTTAATGGTTATTACTCCATGTTCGTCTACATGCAGATATTCCGGTTTGATATTTGGCATCATTGTCGAGAGCAAATCGGTTAGCGATGACATATCAGAAGAGTCGACAGGAATAAATACTATCGGCTCCGTTAAGACAATGCCAATATCGGTTGGAATTTCCTCAAGAAGTTCAGATAACGCCATTATCATATCCGTTGTAGCTTCAGTCTCAAGAGCAATTACAGTGACGGCGCATGTACCGGAAACTCCGCTGCCGTCAGCCGCCGTTGCGGTGATTGTCGTAGTTCCGGCGCCAACTGTCCTTACAAGCCCGCCTTGAGTCACTGTCGCCACAGCCTCGTTGCTGCTGCTCCACGTAGTGTTTATGTTGCTCGCGTTAAACGGCTCCACTGTCACCATAAGGAAGTACATATCACCCTCATACAGCGTTACTTCCGGCGGGTCTATTGTTATTCTGCTAACCGGAGTAGTCACGGATACATAACAAGTCGCCTCAAATCCGCCGTCTACCGTCCTAACGGTTATGATTGCAGAACCTCCTCCTATCGCTGACACCAGTCCATTCGCGTCGACCGTTGCCACCCAAGTGTTGTCGCTGCTCCATGTCACTCTCTTATCTGTCGCGGTAGTAGGCAGCACTGTCGCAACTAATGTTTCGCTGCTTCCTAAGTGAATTGAAGTGTAAGACTTGTTGAGCGTCACGCCCGTTGTGAGATAAATAGGCACGTTCACGATACATGTATCGAAAACTCCGCTGCCGTCAGCCGCCGTTGCGGTGATTGTCGTCGTTCCGCCTCCAACTGCCCTTACTAGCCCGCCTTGAGTCACTGTTGCTACAGCCTCGTTGCTACTGCTCCACGTTATGTTGCTGTTACTCACGTTGAATGGCTCAATCGTCGCCATAAGGAAATACATCTCTCCGACATCAATTGATACTGCCGAAGGGTCTATCGTTATTTTGCTAGCTGGAATAGTTGCGGATACATAACAAGTTGCCTCAAATCCGCCGTCTACCGTCCTTACGGTTATTATTGCAGACCCTCCGCCTATCGCCGATACCAATCCATTCGCGTCGACAGTCGCCACCCATGGGTTGTCGCTGCTCCATGTCACGCTCTTATCTGTCGCATCAGCAGGAAGAACTGTCGCAATTAATGTTTCGCTGCTTCCTATGTGAATCGAAGTGTAAGACTTGTTGAGTGTCACGCCCGTTACGAAAACAGTTGTAGATTCAGTAGTTACTGTCAGCGTAAAGTTCTGCGTGGCGTCGGGGTTGATTCCGTTAGTCGCTGTTATTGTGAAAGTATAAATGTCCGCAGAGACCGACGCAGCAATCGTCATCAGTCCGCTTGAACTGTTTATACTCACTCCCGTCGGCGCGCCGCTCAGGCTGAAGCTTATTGGTTCCGTGCCGCTGGCTATCACCTGGAACGTACCGCCCGTGCTACTCGTTACCGTTGTGTTATTCGCCGAGGTTATCGTCGGCGCCTCTGGCGCCGCTTCAACTGTTATTGTGAAATCTTGCGTATAGTTGCTTATCGTCGACAGTCCGAACTCTATCGTTGCTCTGACGACCACCATGCCAGCCGATGTTGTATTTAATGTTGCGCCGCTGATGGTCGCTCCTGTCGTTCCCGCGTCAAACACGCTCCATACGATAGTCTGATTGGTCGCGTTGGATGGGACAACCGTTCCGGTCAACGTCAATGGCGTTCCGGCTACCGTAGTAGTTGGTACCCCTGTGATGTTCGTCACTGCTACAAACAGCGGCTCCACCGTGATGTTGAATTCCTGCGTATAGTTGCTCGTTTGCGTCAGACCATTCTCTATTGTTGCTCTGACTACCACCGTGCCAGCCGCAGTCGTATT
>Ga0099364_10002415_pt1 | contig 29768 bp, 21 predicted proteins | sample TergutTh196P3_FD_73070 | JGI IMG/M metagenome (GOLD analysis project Ga0099364, IMG submission 73070) | Microcerotermes parvus P3 segment gut microbial communities from Pointe-Noire, Republic of the Congo - Th196 P3 | ecosystem: Host-associated > Arthropoda: Insects > Digestive system > Gut ...
ATGAATTGGAACAAACAAAGAAAGCGCTTCTAATGGTTGGAGCATGAAATTTCCTACTGAAAGCCATCTTCTCGCTCCACCGCCCGTAACTCCTATTCCCGGAATAATTGTAGCAATTGTCATTGATATAGCTATTATCCAGAAAATAGAACTGAATTTACGCCAAAAAACCAACGGAATCATAGAAACCATCAGCATGGATATAAATCCTAAAACTAAAGAAAATAGCTGTCTGCCGCTTGTACTATATAAATTAATCTGCCCGTCAAGCCCGCCTTTTGATGTTATCGAGGCTATTGTCAATATTCCAAAACAACTTAATACAAGAGGCCAAAACCATATAGCTTTCCTATGCCTGAATATAACCGCGTTATTCATTTCTATCATGCAGACTATTCTTTCGCTAAATTATTAACTGTAACGCGAAAGTGTTCTCCTCGCTCCTCAAAATTATTATACTGATCCCAACTTGTACACGAAGGCGATAACAACACGATGTCTCCGCCGACCGCAATTTTACTTGCTATCCCTACAGCTTCCGGTATATTGTCGACTATTTCAACATCTTTCATGCCATTTTCCAAAAGTGAACTCAGGATTTTCTCTTTTTCTCTTCCAAGAACTATCGCATGTTTCGCGCGCCTTTTAACGCATTGAGCAAGCGGAGTATAATCTTCCCCTTTGCCTTTTCCTCCCAGAATTATTATCTTATTCCCGTTTATTGAGTTTAAAGCGGTAGTAGTCGCCATAACATTAGTTCCTTTAGAATCGTTAATATATTTTACTCCATTTATTTCCGCCACCAATTCGCAACGATGAGCTAATCCTTTAAAAGACGACAATCTTTTAACAGATCTTTTCAAATCAAACTCCGCGCCTAAAACTTTTCTTAATACAGCCATACTGAACGCCGCATTCTCGTGATTATGATTTCCAATAAGAGGAGAATCCGCGTAATTAAAAAGTTCATGTTCAAAGCCGCCTTCATGCAAGATGGCTTTCTGTTCGTCCATCAATATCTGCGGTGTATTGTAGAGTGATGAATTGGGAGAATTCCAGCTCAAAGCAGTAATTTTATCGTTGCATATGTTATTGATTTTACTGATGTCTTCCTCTCTGACAAATGCCTGCCCATCATCAGCCAGCAATGAAATAATATTGGCTTTTGCCTCTATATATTTCTCATAGCTGCCATGCCAATCTATATGGTCTGGCGCAAGGTTTGTAATTACGGCTATCCTAAAATTCCTGTTATTCTGTTGCTTCAGATAGTGAAGTTGTGCGCTGCTTAGTTCGAGCGTTATGTAACTGTATTTTTCGAACGCGTAGTCAGCCATTGCCTTCCCAAGGTTTCCGCCAACCGCTACTCTGGAGCAGAATTCGCCAAGCAAATAACCTATCAGCGAAGTCACTGTGCTTTTCCCATTCGTGCCTGTTATTCCTATTATATTGCCATCAAGATGGGGAAGAACAAATTCAAACTCTCCAACAACAGGTATGCTTTTACTTTGAGCTTTTAAGATAACGGGAACGGTAGGAGGAATACCTGAACTCAGCAGAAACATATCAGCTTGAAATGCCAAGTCGTGACCTATTTCATAAGATATCTCATTTTTTGTTAAATTCTCATACACATCATCCGAAAGCCTTTTTTCATCCGATACCAGAACATAGTTACCTAGCTTTTTAGCTAGCAAAGCTAAGGAAACCCCACTAACGCCTCCGCCAATCACTGAAATTTTCATTATTATAGAATCCTCCATATAATCACGTACAATAAAGCCATTCCGCAAATATGCACAATATAAAACCTATTTACGATAACGGTTTCTTCCCAGTCTGTACTAGGCACTATATAGCCAACTTCTCTGTCCAAATGCTGAAAATGATGATGTAAAGGCGCCATCTTAAATATTTTGCGATCAAATATTCTTATAGAAAATATTTGAACAGCCACTGTTATAATTTCAATCCCAAACAAGAATGATAAGGGCAGAATCAATAAAATTGAGCCGTTGAATAATACAAGCGCGAAAAGCGTTCCCGCCAGAAAATGAGACCCTACGTCCCCCATAAAAACTTTTGCGGGATAAGAATTATGCCACAGGAAACCAATAACCATCCCTAAAGCTATAGCAACGTCATAATTCAGTTCACCCATTAAAACAACTAAAGCGACAAGCGACAACGCGACAGTCCCCGCGACAAGACCATCCAATCCGTCGGTTACATTGACCGCGTTTTGCAGACCAACAGAAAAAAAGATTATCAATGGTATTGAAACCCAACCCGGAGATGGAACGTTGTCCCATAAATACAAGTCATAATATATAGTAACCAATATCGCAAATACCGAAGAAAATATTATCTGCAAGATCAGTTTTCTTAGGCTTGAAAACCCTTCGCTTGATTGCTGAAAGGATTTTAGTCCGTCATCGATAAAGCCGATTACACCGCAAGCTATTGCGAAAAGCCAAATCTTGTAATCAGCGTCCCCCAATAAACATAATGTAACAGACATTACAATGAAAATTACCCCGCCCATTGAAGGCGTAGAAGCTTTTCTTTCAATAATCGTTGGACCATAACTCTTTTGTTTTTGAAATACCCTAACAAATCCCGCATTCTGCAGTTTTATCCAAAACCCCTGTAGAATTATCTCCATAAATAAAACAATTAAGCCGATATAAATACTTTTCATATTATTTTCTCAACCTCCACGACAAGTTCTTGAAGTTTGTGACTGTTCGAGCCCTTTAAAAGCATAATGCTCCAGTCGCTGCTTTCAGAAATAAATCTGTACGCCGCTTGCCAATCATCGAAATAAACACAATTTGGCAATGGCGCCTCCAATGTTGAATCCTTCCATATTTCCCCTATTAGTATAACCTTATCTATTCCGGCGAATAACTTCGAGATATCCTTATGAAACTTCTGCCCATCTTCTCCAAGTTCTCGCATATCTCCAAGCACAGCCCATTTGTTCCCATTAACTTCAATATCCAATAATGATGAAACGGAAGCCAGCATGGAAGCAGGGTTTGCATTATACGCGTCGTCAACAACAATTTTCCCTGTCTTGCCATAAACTATCCGTCCTCTCCCGATGAGCGGTTTATATTCCGAAATCGCCCCGCATATTATACCCTCGTCGACTCCTAATTCGCGCCCGATTGCCGCCGCTATGGATAAAGCAAGAATCGGGTGTCTGCCCCAAAACTCGGCGACCATAATTTGGGGGCGACCTTTGTGTATAAGCTCCCATTTGATTGGCAAAGAACACTTTTCGGATATGTCCTTTATCCTGTAGTCCGCTGTTTGCGATCTTCCAATTGATAAGACGCTACATTTATCGCGTATTTCCTCCGCCGAAGAATGCAAAAGGTGATTATCCGCATTGTAAATGAAAGTTTTTAAATTCTCCGAGCAAGTTATCTCCATTTTTCCGCTTAAAACCCCGTCGATAGTCTTAAATCCATCAAGGTGTACGGGAGCAACTTCTGTGATAACAGAAATTGTCGGACCAAAAAATTCTGCCAGCTCGCGAATTTCACCCGGCTTATTAGCCCCAAATTCTAAAATCAAAACTTCCGTATCAGCAGGCATGGAAAGAATAGATACGGCGCAACCTATAAGAGTATTGTAACTTCGCGCAGCGGCATGCACGCGATATTTTTTTTCAAGAACCATTTTTACAGCTTCGCGCGTTGTCGTCTTCCCAACGCTGCCGGTTATCGCGATTACTTCCTTAAGGTTATTTTGGAATGATTCTTCAATATACTTTTTAGCGATATGCGCAAGGTCTCTTTCGGTGTCATCCAATACAATATAAGGTATATTATCCGGAAAATTCTCCGGTTTCCCATCGCTTTTTCCAACGATAAATTTAGCGCCGTCTTTTAACGCTTGCTCAATAAATAAATGCCCATCCGTATTTTTCCCTACGAGCGCAACAAATCCGCACTCTGACGCGGCAGCAGCCGCCTTTACTTCTCTGCTGTCAAGTATAAGTTTGCTCGGGGAGGGAAAACTCTTGTATTTCAACCACAAAAGCACTTGCTCGGTATCGCTGTATTTAAAATATTTATCCCCAATTATCAAATACTTTTCCGGTCCTTTTCCGGTAATAACTACTACATCGCCTTCCTTAACTTCATCTAAAGCGGTTTTTATAGCTTTCTTCCGGTCTATTATTGTTTTCATGTCCATAAGAGGATTGGCGTCTCTGGCGCCTGCCGCTATCTGATCTGCAATATATTGCGGCGACTCGCTTCTTGGATTATCCATGGTTATAATTAATCTATCGGCTATGGTAGCGGCAACGCTGCCGAGCGCTGGGCGACTGCCCTGATAACGCTCGCCGCCATGCCCAAAAACTGAAATGAGTTTCGAGTCGCAAAAATCCCTTACGGCGTTCAGCACATTTTTCAAAGCCTCGGGTGTATGAGCAAAATCTATGATACAGCAAGCCGCGCGCGCATTATCTCCAATTGGTATGAAATATTTTTCAAGCCTGCCCGGCACTTGCGGCGTAGCAGTAACGCCTTTTACCAGAAGTTCAATATCAATGCCGTCATTGTACACTGCGGATAAAGCGCCAAGGGTATTCCTTACGTTAAAAGCCGCAACGAGCGGAGTGCAAAAAGTACTAATATATTTGCCGGAGACAAATAATTTAAACTCAGAGCCATTGATTCCAAGCTTCAATTCATGAGCGGAAAAATCGGCGGAGAGCGTGTCCATTGCAAAAGCGCGAATTTTAAACAAATCGCCATACTTATCTATTACCCTTTTGCCGTAACTATCATCAGCGTTCGCAACGATTACGCCATCTTTTTTGGAATATTTATCGAAAAGAAGGCATTTAGCTATGAAATATTCTTCCATACTATCATGATGATAATCAAGGTGTTCTGGATTAAGATTATTAAATACCATGACGTCAAATTCGCAGCCGTCCAATCTGCCCATATCAAGCCCAATTGAGGACGTTTCCATCACGCACGCTTTGCAACCGTTACGAACCATATTAAAAAGCAATCTATGCAGATCGCAGCTTTCAGGCGTCGTACGCGCGGCTTCGTAATCGAATAATCCATCATTCTGTAAAATAGTGCCTATCAGACCGCACTTTATACCCATTGATTCAAGCAAGCTTCGAATCACCCATGTTGTGGTCGTTTTTCCGTTTGTCCCTGTCACTGCGTACATTTTAAGCTTTTTTGAAGGCTCTCCATAAACCTTTGCAGCGACTTTCCCCATCCATTCGCGGGTTGAATTTACAATGATCTGAGGGATTACGCACTCCGGGATATATCTTTCAGCCAATAAAGCAACGGCGCCTGCAGCTTGCGCAGATAAAGCGAAATCGTGCCCATCGCTTTTTTCTCCCCTAATACAACAAAAAATTGAACCACTTGACACTTTGCGGCTGTCGGAGTGTACATCTTTGACTTCAAGCTCGTCTTGGCGCGCCGAGTGTAAACATGGATTTGCCCGGGATTCTTCAAGGTAACGGATTATTTCACAGAGTTTCATTCAAATCAACACCTTTCAGGCTTACAACAGACGTTAACGTTAACTATATTTATTATCTCAAGCTTACAACAGGCGACAATTCCAGCATTTCTTCAGCTATTCTCTTAAGTTGCGGCGCCGCTATTTCTCCTCCGTAGTACTTACCCTTTGACGGCTCGCCTATGACAATTAAAACTACGTATTGAGGATTATCCGATGGCCAGAACCCGGCAATGGAAGACACATATTTGTTGGGGACATATTTTCCTTTTTCCGCAACCTGAGCGGTTCCGGTTTTAGATCCAATCTTCAGTAATTTTGACTCGGCAAGCCTACCCGTTCCGTTCGTCGTAGTCTCAAGCATGACTCCCCTAAGCCACGCGCTGGTTGCGGGCGACATAACGTCCCGCAACACCATCTTCTCGCCGCGATAAATAATGTTTCCATCGCTATCCGAAGCTGATTTTACCAAATAAGGCTTTAATAATCGTCCGCCGTTTACAATTGCGGAAAGAGCTGTGACAAGCTGAAGCGGCGTTACCGCAAAACCTTGACCAATGGCGATGTTTGCCGGAACAACTCCCTTCCACTGGCTTGAGGGGGATATAAGACCTTTTTCTATGCCGTTGAGTTCTATTCCCGGAACGCTCCCGAATCCCCAATCAATTAAAGATTGATGCATTTCAGCAGGTTTTACCCTGATGCCAATTTGCGCCATACCGACATTTGACGATTTGATTATAATTTCCGAAGGAGTCAGGTTTCCAAATGAAGTCCCTTTGAAAGCTTCGGATATTGATCCATCCGCCACTTTAAAACTGGAAGAACATTTAAAAACTTCGTTCTGTCTAACATACCCTTTTTCAATTGCAATGCCCATAATGACGGGTTTCAAAGTTGAGCCGGGCTCATATGTACGCGATACAACATTATTGATTGTAGCTTCGATATTTTTAAGCCCACTTCGCTCATTGGGATTAAATGTAGGCCAGCTTGCCATTGCCAGAACCTCTCCGTTATTAGGGTCCATGCAAACCGCAGCGCCCCATTTTGCCTTGTTATCGGCAATTGACTCATTTAACGCTCTTTCAACAATAAATTGTATTTTTGCGTCTAAGGTAAGAACAACTGAAGGTATTCCTTTTTTTACATGCAATCTGTTCTCTAATCTTCCAAGATTTTTTTTCCGTGATAAGCGGTATCCTGCAGGTTCATAGAGAGTTGTATTCCAAGCCAGTTCTATTCCTGCCTGACCTTTGTCATCTATATCGCAAAACCCTAAAGTCTGCGCCATAAGAGAATTATTTGGATAAAAACGTAATTTTTCCTTGAGTTCAAAAAGACCCTTTAAATCTTTATCCGCAAGTTTTTCAGTTGTATTTTGCGACACTTTTCGAGCTACCCAAATAAAGCGCCCCTCATTTTCTTTAGAGATTTTATCAATGACGCTGGCTGGAAATATCCCGCTTAATTCTTTCGCGTCGTTTGGATTCCAATATTCAGAATCAATATAGTAACTTGATACTGGAACTGATAACGCAAGAATATTTCCCTCCCTATCCTGAATTGTCCCTCTATCGGCATTAATAGGAATACGGCTCCAGTATTGACGTTGGGCTTGCGCTAACACTCTATAATCAGGATTTAAATGATATTGCGAAATCCTCCACGCAAAAACAATAAAAATAACAAAAATCAGCCACCAGGGGCTTATAAAGCTTTTTCTACGCATTTTACTCACTCATTTTTCAATTTATTTATTACGCCTACATTGTTGCTCCTTTGCATCTTTAGAGTTTCCCTGCAATAATTATAAATCCTGTTTGAAGACTTTAAAGTTGAAAGTTGCTGCTCTAAAGACATTTCCTGCATTGACAGCTCTTCTATAGTTCTGGAAATCGCGGCGACCCTCTGTTCCAGAAAGCTTGCATAAAACCTCATGCCGGACAGGAGAAGAAAAAATACTATCCCGCCGCGTAAAGCAAATTTTATAATTAAACTTGGCTTTTTCTTTTCGACATCGGCCAATTATATCAACTCCTTATGGAAACGGAACGCTCTGAGTTTAGCGCTGCGCGATTTAAAATTTGATGATGTCTCCTCATCCGAAGGCAGAATAGGATGTTTCGTCAATACCTCTCCCAAACTCTCGCGTTTCCATTGAAGAAACGTATGTTTTACTATTCTATCTTCTAAAGAATGATAACTGACAACAACTAATTCAGTATCGGCGCCCGAAAGCCTTGCACAAGAGGCAAGACCCTCAGAAAGCGCATCCAATTCCCTGTTAACGTAAATCCTAAGAGCCTGAAAAATCCTCCGAGCCGGATGTCCGCCCATTTTACGCTGTACTGGCGCCGGAAGAATTTCCCGTATTAGCGAAACAAGCTGTCCGGTGGTTTCTATATGATTACTTTTGCGCGCTCGCTCAATTCCGCAAGCAATACGCCAAGCGTATTTTTCCTCGCCATACTTTCGAAAAATATCGGCAAGTTCCTTTGCGGATAACGAGTTTACTAATACCGAAGCGGGTTCTCCCGCGTCTTGATTCATACGCATATCAAGAGGTCCTTCCAACTGAAAGGCAAACCCTCTTTCAGCAACCGAAAGCTGCATATTTGAAACCCCAAGATCAAACAAGAAAGCGTCTATTCTTTTTATTATATATGGCGCCAACAATCGCTCTAAATCGCAGAAATTTCCACGCAAAGCGGTAAACCTGTTTCCGTATTCGCGCAAATTTAACTCGGCTCTTCCAATAGCGCTGGCGTCCTGATCTATTCCATATACAACGCATCCCGGAAACTCCCGCAGTATTTTTTCCGTATAACCGCCCAAACCAAGAGTGCAGTCGACGACAACTTTTGGCGACGATAAAAAACCTATCGCCTCGTTGATCATCACAGGAATGTGTTCACAAAATTCTTCCAAAACATTCAACGCCTTTCCATGACTGCCTTTACATTTTAACATATTAATAAGGATAAAAACTAATTAATTGAAGATTTGAGGAATTACAGAAAATCTTGTCGTACCTTGAAAAAGCGGAATTAACAATATTCCTGCGTTGATATGGTCTTATATAAAAAAACAGCGCTCGCGCGAGCGCTGTTTTTTAATCAAGAGACGCTATCTTTTTCTCTTGAACGGTACTGCAAGGATGGCAAGCGCAAGGAGACCAAAGCCGACGTTGCATCCGTTCTCGCAAATCTCTCCAACCTTTTTCTGAATTGTTTTATTATCCATAATAGCGTCGCGCGGGTTGTTGCGTTCGAAGCGGTAATACGGATAGTTTCTGGTAGCGACATCGTGAGTTATAACCGCCAAACCATTCTTTATAACTCCGTCTGTAGAATTAGAATTAGTCTGCGCTACTGACGCATTGAAGTTATTGCTCGCGGTCATATCGGGCTCGAATATGGCGATTACGACAGCTCCCGCTATCTGATCAAGCGGAATGACGTAAGCGCCATTCTCGAAAACAACTTCAACCTCGTCACGAAGACCGGCAAGTATTGCAGTATTTGTGGTGTTGGTATCATTGCTTCTATAGTACTGCCTCACGTTCGCTTTATCTCCTGATTCAATTTCGAAGAACTCAATCTCGTGTTGATTAAGCATTTCAATAAGGTAATCGTAGTTGATCCTGTAGCCGCTGCTTGCGTTTACATCCAAGTGACCTGACTGCGTTCCGCCAAAGGAAGAATCAAGTATATTGATACCCTTCGGTACGATGTATGCTGTCGGACGAGCTCTCCAGCGACGGGAATCGTCGTTTATGGCAAGCGTTTTTTCAAGTCCGTACACGACATTGCCCTCCATATCAAACACATACCGGGCAGTTGTAAAGTTTGAGTACTTCGAACCGGGAGTCTGTACGCCCGTGGTCTGATTCGGTTCAAATCCTGACGCGAATTGATCAAGTGGAATCTGCATGTTTTCAATTGCAACATCTTTGCCTTCACTTTCAACATATGGAATGAATACTTTGCCTCTGGCAACAACTTTCTCATGCGCTTCCTTAACAAGGGCAATCGTTTGCGCTTTATTTGCAGCAAGCGTCCGGAGCAGCGTCTTCGAAACCTCTGCCTGACCAAACGCGCGCCTTTGCATTTCAAATGAGGCGCCGCGACGAGCTTCGGCAAGGAATGACAACGATCCCATCAAGCCGTAGTAGGCGCGTCCGATAGCGTGGTTTGTCGTCCAGCCTGTACTGCCGTTCTGATAATTGTCTGAACGAAGACCGACATCTTTCAGATGCGCATGCACATTCTTCGCGTAAACATCCATCGCTAAATTATTAAGCTCTATCGACGGGTTGAGCAAGCTACTCGAAGGCGTCGATTCAATATCAGTTGTTCTTTCAATCGAGATTCCCCAGCCGTCCCCGTTCTGCGGAAGGCTACTCGAATTGGCGTTAGCTCTGAATGCGTGATATTGCGTTGCATGACCGTCCATTACCACATGCGGCATAAACGCTCTGTACGTTCTGTGAAGATCACGGTTTTCCTGCGCCTTGAGCCTCAGGTGGTCGCGGTTCATGTCGAGGTTATAGAAGCTGTTTTCATCCTGCATCTTTGCGCCGTCCACGTTGATGCGAGGTACGACTATGACGTCGACGTCGTTAAGCAGCGTATTCGCCTCAGGAGCAGTGACAAGCCACTTTAGCATAACCAGTGTACCTTCACCGGACTCGCCCTCCAAACCATCTATTTGTCCCTCATGCATGTATCTTGCTCTATCCGATTCCTGAAGTATCTTTCCTGCTTCCTCAATACTAAGCGAACCGGAAACGCCAGGGTTATTGGTGACAACAACTACCGGCCACTCCAAATCAAACCCGACGGATTTTCCAAGAACAAACAGGTGAGCTTTTCCTCCGCTCTTCGCGACTATCTCTTCTCTTAGGAATTTCATCATGTCTTCGTGCGTTGAGAGTTGATGCATACCTCTTGGGTATTCTATGCCGTTGTGCCAGTAAGTCTTGTTAAACACAGGCGTACCCAGGCCATCCGGGAATATTGCTAAAGCTACGTCGGTATTAAACTGCGCTTGGATGACCTGATCGTTGTACATCTGATACACAGGTGTTCCGCGCGGTTCATCAAAATATCCCCAATTGCCTTCGACGCCCCATTCAAACATCGGCTCGCCTCGTTTTCCGGTCTCCGTAAGCGCAGTAAAAACCTGAGCAAAGACAGGATCGCCGCTGGCAAATTGACGCGGCGTGATATAAATAACCTTGTCCACACTGTAGTAGTTCACCGTTTCAGATCTTACAATATATCTGTAAGTACCAGCCTCAGTGATATTGTAAGTAAGCGTCTTTCCGTAAACCGGATTGTGAGTAACAGCGCCGTATGGCACATCAACCCAGGTCACCGCTGTTGCCGTCGGAGTGGCAAATGTTGCTTTTTGGAGTTTCAAGGTTACACCTTTAGCCGGAAGATTATCAAGCGTTATATCTTCCGAGTTAGCCCACAGAACCAGTTTAACATCAGCGAACGCTCCTGAAGAGAACGTTATCGCTATTGCAAGAGCTATTAAAACAGAAGCAACTCTTTTATTAGAAAAAATCTTGAACAAAACTTTCACCCTTTCGATAGCACTTAAAATCCTGTTTCCCCAAAAAGCCGCCACTTTTCAAATGGCGCGGCTTTACCCAAAAAACGACGCCAGAGAATCGTTTTTTTGTTTCCGCCCCCTTAATTATCAAGCCGTTCTGCAACTCTCGCAGAATTCATACTCAAGTTATTATAATGCTATTTGAACAAAATATATTATTAATATATTGCAAATACCCACGTGCTTCGCTCGTCACGGTGAATGAAAAAGTTTTTACATTAAGTTTGAGTAAAAGTAATCAACGTACTGCCTCAACGTTTTGTGTAGAGAAGACTTCGTAGGACCAGGATTGAATCCTCATAGGCACAGATTGAGCTGGGGCGTTAGGCTCATCTACTTGGATAATATACCGTTTTCTAACGCCAGGCACAAGGTCTGTACCAGTCAGAGGAGACCCCGAAATTAATGTTGCGCCTCGGAAAGAGATTCCATAGGTCCCTATCATATCAGGAGCTTCGATACCAAGAAGTTCGACGTTATGTCGCCCCGGATCTAATTTTACTTCCCAAGTTACAGTGAATCTTGAATTGTTCGCATATAGCGTTCCTATATAGCGTCCATTGACGAATAGAGCGTACGCGTCATCTTTTAGATTACCGTTGTCCGTCACAGTTATGAACACTGATTGCTCATCCGATTCTACTTCGAATTCCGGTTGATTCTCCGCAACTCGCCAGAAATTATCATGTCTTGCCTCAACAATTACATTGTACTTTCCATCATCGACCTCTGGAACCAGTACTTTTAGGTAGCTTGACGTGGTTTCCAGTACTGTCGCTTGGGTATTACCAAGTCCTTGAGCATAGAATCTCACTCTGTTGTTCCCTACTCCTTTGCCAAAACCTGCGCCGAAGACAAGGACAATATCTCCCGGCTTCCCGCTGTTGGGCATAACGCTATCCACTACAAAATCTTCTAAGCGTACAGCTTGTTTCATCTCCGCAGGTGTTTCTCTTATGAATTCAATTTTTACATCAAGCCAGGAATCAGCAGCTTCAATTTTTGCCCGAGGAATTCTGACATCCATACCAGTTCCGCTTTCGTTAATCGTCATATCTCTATTGGGGATTACAATGACCATTCCTTCGGCATCAATAAATGAAACTCTGGGAAAGAATAAATCAAACGGCAATATCCCCTTACGTGGCAAAAAACCGTTACCTACTATGAATAACTTCTGCTCTCCTTCATCGAATTTGTTGACTACGCCGGGAATGACGTCCGTTATTTCTAAAATGTCGGCTTTAACGTCAAATGCAATAAGAGAATCCTTCGTAAAGAAATCAAATGTCGTATTAACCATTGCCACTAACGAAATGGCTATCGACGTTCCAGCCTTCAATAAACTCCAAAATTGTTTAAGCGTTACAGCAACCTTTGCTCCCACAACAGCTCCAGCAACAGTACCAGCGCCTGGAACTATAGATCCAATAGCGCCGCCTACAAGCGCGCCTCCTGCAACCCATTCCGCCCAACTCACCGCAGTGTCTTCAACTGCCTCAAGTATAATATCTCCTAGCATGGCTTGAAGTCTTCCAGGGTTTGACGTCGCCAGTTCAATCAGTGTGCCTAGATTTCCATAAATATCTTCTATAAATTTTTGCGAAATACCACCAACTATTTCTGATATAAGTTTATCTATTTCTTCGATTTTTAAGTTTGTTGACATAAGTGCTGGTTTCAGTATTAATTTTACAGCTGGTCCCAAAACGCAATCAGCTATGGTATACCCCCTAAGCTGACTTTGAACGCCTGTTTCTTCTCCAATCAGAGGTCTCTTGGGATCGTAATGATCATGTCGAAAACCTGGCGTCAATACCGATATAGTGGCATCGCCAGGAATTCTGTATTCTTTACGTGTTGCTATGTACAGTATACTGCTTTGAGGTCCAATAGCGCCGCTGGGCTTTGGGTCGTAAGGTACATTATAGCTGTTTGGCGATGTTTCCACTTTTGCCGTTACATACATCATCGTATCATTTGCGACGTCGACGGTTCCAGGCTTGTCACGCTCGACGCTAGTTTTTGGTTCGACCTGAATTCCGTCAACTTCGCCTTCCGGTTCTACGGTAATATTCGTGGTAGCAAAAGGCGCAAGCGGCGCGACCATATTAATCGCTTTTTGTTGAGAAGATGGACTCGCAACAGAAGGAAGGTTATTGATATACTGAACTGCATCTTTTATCGCCGACTCAAGTAAACCTCCAAACGATTCCGGAGAAAAGTAGCTTGTATGGTAATATAGAGCGTTCGCTGCAATTCCCGCGACGACGTTTACCTTTAAAGCCTGCACAGAAGGCATATTTAAAATAGCGGTCTTATCCGATGCGGTCAACGATACGGTCGGGGGGCATAACACTGCGAGAATCAGGTTGTCTTCATCGAATAATAATGAGGTTTCACCAGGGAAGATAATGCCTTGTCCGTAAATGTATACTCTCCCGTCCACATCCTCATATATGAGACTCACTACACTCGCTTTGTCGGCAAATACTTCAATGTTAAGGAATTGACCATTTGAGGCAATAGCGATACCTTCCGCATTATTTAGAGAAGATATCCTCAAACGCTGATAACGCTCGCTCGTTTGAGGCAAGCTAACAGTCCCTGAGATGAGTCTCGCGCGAAGCGCGAAATTAAAATTGACAGGATTCGTATCTCCCATAGCGTTTCTAAGGAAAAGCGGTCCCTCTTTCACATCCTCTGGGATCGGCACTCTAAGCTCCGTTGATGAACCTCTCGAATTGTCGACTTGTTGTGTCGCTCCGATGAAGACGACGTCAAAGGCTCGGTTCAGGTTGACGCCCGTGATAATCGCATAGTTATTCGACTCGCTAACACTATAGACAATCGCTTCAGCAGAGTCTATGTTTTTAACCATTAGGCTTGTCGTTCTAAGATTTTCAGATACCAGAAACATCTCCACTTTTCCGTGTTCGAATCCTTTTGGCCACGTAAAATACAGTCTCCCTTCCGCGTCGAGTCCTTCAGGCTTAATATTCAAAGGTCTGTTGTAGTCTCTACCTCTGAGTACGATCCAGGCATTTGTTTCCTTGAGCGTTTCGCGCGAAAACATTAAAGTGCAGTTAATAGTGACTGTATCGCCTTCAACTGCCACATCCTCAATTTCGGAACGACTTTGATTGATGATTCCCCTCAACCAATAATCGTCATTGTATTCCAACGCAACAATTCGATCATTATCGTTTATATCAAGAAGCCCATCTCCGTCATCATCGACATCAAGATAATCAGGTATTCCATCGCCATCGGTATCTATCGGATTGTCGGGATCCGGCCCGATTTCTTCCGCATTGGGAATATCGTTTCCATCGCTATCCTCGTCAACAAAGTTAGGTACGCCGTCTCCATCAGCATCATTCCTTCTTGAGAGTTCAGCTTCAGAGAAACCTAGAACCATAGCGGTGCTAAATCCTATATATTCTCGCTTATCCAGTATCCCGTCATTGTTAGCATCGGAATCCACGTCAAGCCATACTAGCTTTTTTCTTTGAGGGGCTGCGGCTTTAATAAAATCTTCTTCGGAATACATTCCGGAAGCTCTAAAACGCTCAAGCTTTTTTTCTGCCCATAAATACTCCAATCCGTCAGGAAGATCGTCTACGTCGGTGTCCATTACATATGGATCACTGCCTTGGGCTGTTTCGAGGTCATCAGGTACGTAATCCCCGTCTGAGTCTTGAAATATCTTGATTTCATAATCATTGTTCGGGCTACTTGTGGACATAACGTCCGTAATTACCAGATAATAATCGCCTGAACTCGGTATTTTAAAATTAGCGGCTCGTGTATCATTACCAATCGGCAATGGCGGCAACCTTGAATCGCCTTCAACAGGCACGCCTTCTTCGTTAACAATTGATATGGAAATTTCGATCCCCGGCTCAAATACGCAAATGGTTGAATAACTGCCAGCTTCAGGGATAAAAATTTTCCAATAATCCATATCGGTTTGTCCAGAAGATCGAAGACTACCATTCAATCTCGCAGGGATTTCAATGGGATTATCTTTATACGCCGCAACGCTAATTCCGTCATTAGTGTTATAGGAGACTTCATTTTCTTCATAAGTTGGAAAACGGTCTCTTGATGGGTCTAACGGATAGTCGTCAAAAAAATCCGCAACTCCGTCTCCGTCAGTGTCTACTGTTACTTTCAAAGGTTCCGGTTCCGGATTCATTGAACCTTTGCCACTACTACCACCGGAACAACCACCAAAAATTCCCAACATAACAATCAGCGAAAATATCAACAAATACTTCCAAATACCTGTCATGATTTTAACTTCCTTTCTTTTGGTTATTTTCTTAAGTGCATGCAATAAAACAAAACCGACAATTGACATTTCACCAAAGTCAAAATCCAAATATCAGCGCGCTAAATTCAATAATCAAGAGATGCTGTTGCATAATAGCACTGATAATCTCTTTCTCACTCCTTTTCTTAGTTTGATCGTTTAGATATTTTCACAAAACAAAGAATTATGTAACTCTTTTATTATACACAATAATATTACTTGAATGTACTCTTATTGAAATATTATGTTAGCTTCTATATCAACCCTTATTTACAAAAGTAAACGCAATCCTGACGCTGAGATACGATTGCATCAAGGAGGAGCTATTCATTTAACAACCGTATCATCCAGATCAAGACGCACAGTAGAAAGCAAGAACGCAGTATCAATAAGAGAAAAAATTTTAACAGAGAATGGAACTATACCATTTGTCGAAATACGACATGATATGTCAATCTTATTTTTTGTCATTTCCTTGCGGATAATCTTGACTCAACTTGAAGCATACGTTAATCTGTAACTTGGAAAATAAGTCTAACTATTTTAAATGCATTTTCGGTTAAAGAGGAGAGATCACTCTATGAAAAAATCGGGTTTTGATTTTCGTTTGATTCTCATCATGGTAATTTACATTATCCTGTCCGTAGCAGCGCCGGTAACAATGGCTTACGGAGAGAGAAATGATCTGCTAACCGGCGGCGTACTGAGGTCGGAAGCGATTGATAAAGGGCTAGAAGAGGTCGGGGGAGACTTCGGAAGCCAAGGGGCTAATCTTGTAAGCGGCATTTTTATCGCGCCGGAACTTACTTCCAGCGCCACACAGGAGGAATGGCTCAGTTCGCTAGCATCCATGAAAGAAATCGGCGTCCACACAATCATTATTCAATACAGTTTTCAGACGGACTCCATTTACGGAAACCAGGCTTATTTTGATTATTGGCAGCCGGATTCGACGACGGGCGTCTTGCAGTCAGCGCGACGCGGTCAAATTGCCAGAATACTTCACGCGGCGCAGGCGAACAACATGCAGGTATACATTGGCTTGCAACTGGCGGAAAGAGAATGGTTCGATCTGGATATGTTCAAGAACTATAACTGGCTTTATCACCATTTTTGGCTCTCCACCGCTTTGGCGGACGCCCTTTGGAGCGAATTCAAGCAGGATTATGCCGATACCATCGCAGGGTGGTACCTGCCTTTTGAATTTGAATCTACGGCAAAGTTCCACGATTATTTTTTGCTGATTACCGATGTGTATTACAAACCGGTTACAGATCATCTCAAGAATTATTGCGGCAATTTACCGGTTATGATCTCTCCGCTCATGTATGCGTATGACGATAAAGTTAAGTGGCAGGAAAACCTTAACAAGATTCTTTCCGGCTCGCGAATTGATATTATCGCGCCACAGGATGGTATAGGATTTGGCACACAGACGCATGCCACTATCGGCGACTGGTACCGCGTTACCCGCCTGGTTGTTGACGCCGTTAATGAAGCCTCAGGAAAAAACATCAGCCTATGGGGTAATTGCGAGAATTATATGTGTCAGCGCGATCCGGACGATGTCTTGGAGAGCATGAAGCCAATGGCTATTGGAAAATTCATCAACAGTCTGGAAACCGTGGCGCCTTATGTGGATGATTTTATTACTTTCAGTATCCACCGCTGGGATACCCGCATTGGAGCTAACAAAACGCTTGGTATCAACCAATCCTACTTCGACGCCTATAAGGAATACTACAAGAGCGGAATAAAGCCTGTAAACAAAGCTGCGGGACAGTATGTTATTATCGAATCCGCCGGAAAAATCATCTTCAACGCTTATGCCAATGCGGGTCTTACAGCTGGAGTTGCCGTTGACCCGTATGATTGGGCGGAGTATAAAGGAATCAGAGTACAGGGCGCCAATTCCTTCACCATAGAGATCCGTTTTGACGACCCTACCGGCATCAGCAGCATTACCTCGAACTATTACGCAGACTTTGGCGCCGGTATCGCGGCGCCACAATCGGTAACCTACGAGTACTCTGTTCGAAGCGGTCCAAATGACAATATCTATACTTATCATCCGTTCGGCGCCGAAAAGCGGTCTGGCTACGGCGCGCCGGTCGCCTCAACGTCGCAACGCACCGACGCAGTGATAGCCGACGGCATTCGCATTATCGTAAAAACCGGAGGAGAGTGGACATTTCTAAACGGTATCCGGGTTAATTGATTTGGAGTTTTATCTGTATGAATTAATCGTCATAATTCAAAAACAGCAACAGCCCCGAAGGGGCGCGACATTAATAACCTCCGGTGTCAACCGGAGGCGCCAACGCCACCCACAGCGCTTAAGCCCCAACGGGGCGTTACAGAATCGTACAAAAAGTGCGGACACCGTCTGACCTTTTTGGTAATTGGCGTCTGAAAGGTTTTAATGATTGGCTGTTTTCGAATTGGGCAGTCAGCAACTGCCCTTTTATAGCGCCAAGAATGGGATCGTCATTTGGCGCAACAAGTGGCGCAAGTATGGCGCAACATTTGAAAAACATGCTATAATACTGCTATGTATAAGCCTAATTATAAAATCAGTGATGAATTGTTAAATAAAATTGCTCAAATTGAAGCGTTGCGCTTGCAGATTGACTCCAGCTATATCTTACCCGAGCGAGAAGTGGAAATGCGTTACCGCGCAAGTGTTGAAGCCACACATAGCTCCACTTCCATTGAAGGCAATCCGTTAAATAGAAAGCAAGTTGAGCGAATATTATCAAGCAATGAAAGCTTAACGCGTCACCGGTACGCAGAGATTGAAGTAAGAAATTACAAAAAAACGCTTGATTTTATCAACCAGCGAAAAGAGCAAGATGTTAATATCACGACCAAGGATATTCTTACAATTCACAAAGTCATAACCAACAGCTTACTGCCTGAGAGTAAAGTCGGCGCGTGGAGAAAAAACCCGGTGTATATCGCTGACCAGAATGACAAGCCCATTTATACCCCTCCCTCTGTTGCTGCCGCTCCAAAAGAAACTCAAAAGCTCCTTGATTGGCTGAATGAAAAATCTCGTGATATTCACCCAGTGATTGCCGCAGCAATTTTGCATTTTCAGTTTGTTTCAATTCATCCATTTGCTGATGGCAATGGCAGAACTACACGAATTCTTACGTCTTTGTACCTTGGTTTACGCGGCTATGATATGCGTGGTTCTTTAGTGCTGGATACATATTACAACACAGATAAGTTTGGTTACTATCAAGCTCTACAAAACCAAGGAAAAGACTATCATGCTCGTGCCGGCGCCCAAGCCGATTTAACTCCGTGGATAAATTATTTTGCCGACGGCTTCTTATCTTCGACCAAAGTGCTTGCAGTTGAAGTTGCACTGTTGTCTAGATTTGTCGAAAATCTACCCCAAAAACCTAAAATATCGCGCCAAGAGGCTGACTTACTAAGCTATATCCAGCAGTTTGGTTCCATAACTTTATCTGAGGCTGAGGGGATTTTGTCAGGAGTTCCTCGTCGCACCATTCAGAGAAGATTAAAAAGTTTGGTGGATGCAGGGTACATCATTCCTAAAGGCGCAAGCAGCGATAGAATATATCTTAAACCCTTAAATCCCGTATAAAACTATACCTACATAGGCGCCTTAAATAGTTAAGGTATAGTTATAGAACTAATATGAAATGATTTCATTCTATCGTCCCGAAGGGTCGTTGTAAAACGAAGGTGTAGGCGTCAACCATACGAATAGCGCATGCTAGTCCGGGATGACATATTCGCCAGTCCAGAGCGTCTTCTTCTTGTTCATGTAATTGTCGTGCATGCCGCCGAAACTTCCCGCCGCCGCCTTCCCGGCGTCGCTTTCGCCCGCCAGTCTTCCCGCCGCGTCCTTCACCGGGGAGTTGGATATGCTGACGCTTCCACTGAGCTTTGTGCCCTTCGTGGTCGTCGCCTCGACGCCGCCCCCGATGCTGCCGCCGAACTTGGACAGCTCCGCCCTTAGCGTCGCGTATTCGCCCTCCGTGCCGTACCCAAACCCTCCGCCGACTTTCAGGGGGCCGCCCTTTATGCCGGCCTCCACTCCGGCCTTCCACTCCACGGAGTTGGGCACGAGGTCGCCATGCCCGTCGATGGTCATCTTCAAGGAACCGGAGGCCCCGGCGCTTACGCTGGCATCGCCGACTTTCCTACTGACGCCGAATTTGACCGTTCCGTCGTAGGCGGTCGCGTTCGTCATGCGGTTGGTGGTGGTGCCAAGCTGCCCGGAGGCGGCCCCAAGGTCGATTTTCGTCATTGTCCTGGTGATGAAATCGTTGATGCGGAATTTGAAAACGACAAAGTCCATTTCCACGCCGTACTTCTCGTCCATCTTCTTGTAGAACTGGCTGTTCTCGTCTATCTTGCCGCTGTAAAAATCAAGGTACGCCTGACGCTGCTTCATTATGTCCTCGTTGCTTGGCCTACTTGCCTGTCTGAGGGCGGATTGAGGGTCCAGCATCTCCGTTGCGACTGCCCTGCGCGGCGCGTAGTTATAATCGCAGGTACCTACGGCACTATTAAGCATATCCAAGGCGTAAACGGTCGTAGAGGTCAGAACGTCTTCCCACAAGGCCAGGTAGTACTGCTGCACATCCTCGTCGGTGATCATCATTATCCGGGCCATGACGGCGGGGTGGGCCTTGTAGGCAGCGTTCCGGAAAGACTCGTACACCGGCACGGCCAAATTCAACGCGTTGGCGAACACGCCGGTGTAATGGTCGTTCATTTCATTGTGATGTCTTGCGTTTAATCTCTCCTCGGCGGGTGTGCAACACACTTCACTCATTCCTGGAGCACTATGACTATAATGCTCAAGAAATAACGCGTGGCTCTCTGGAAATTGTCTTTTCGCAATTTCCTCGTAATTTTTCCTCGCGAGAAGCGTCATTTCTAAAAAGGTACTATCCCTCCTTATTTGCATGGGGTCTTTAATGGGCGAGAAATACCCTATCAAAAGGTTTGTGAGGCCGATATTTTCCATTTGGAGCTCTATATCGTTTGGGTTGAAATAATCGTTTTCCATGTCGCGAAGCTTCGCAAGATTACTCACTTTTTCGAGATAAGCAGGGAACAGAGACTCCCGTTTTTCGTAAACCTGAGAGCTCTTTTTACTCCATTTCACTGCTGCTTCGCCAAATCCCGCTCCATTCAAGAAAAAAGCGTCGTAGCTGGAGAACATAGGATCCTTTGCGATGTCGGGCGGCATCAGCCCCCTCATCATGTCCTTCTTGCTCTGCGCGTGCCGCCGCACATCCGCCGCTCCCGCCCGGTCGAAGTTCTCGTAGTAGTCGGCCAGGGTCGAGAGGCTCATGTTGTCTATCACCTCCGCCAGAGTCTCCATGTCCGACTCGTTGTAGACCTGTGTATAGCCTCTTACGTCCACGTCTTTTAAAGTTTGCTCGTCGGCTTCCCGCGCCTTTTGCACGGTCAGGTACATCAAGCGGGTGGGGGATTTCAGGCGCAGAGTCCACGCCTTGTTGAGCCTTTTTGTGGATACGTACAGGTTGTACAGCAGGTCGAAGGCTTCGCAGCAATAGGGGTCCATCTCCACCACGGCGGCCAAAACCCTCTCCGCAGCCGTAATGTTGCCCATATCCCAAAACAGCGCCCCAACGCTGGTCAGCGCGGTTATAACGTGTTCGCCCTCGTCCGGTTCGGCGACGATAAGAGCGTGGCAGTACATGGACAGCGCGTCCCTGTAAAAATCGCTTTTGTTGACGCCTTCTGCTGCCCGGGCTTCAAAGTCCTTGTCTGTGGTGAAGGTGGCTGTGGCGAGGCTTGTCACGTTCGCCGCCATGCCGGGGCCAAGCTCGACCATGGCAGCCTTCTGCATGGCGGTGTTGACGCCTCCCATTGCCTCCAGATCCTCGCCCGCTGTGGCAATTGCCGTGGCGAGGTTTATCGCCCCCGCCGCCCCGCCTGGGTCAAGCGCGAATACCGCCGCGTTCAGCGCCGTGTAGTGGTACGCCGCGTCGGTGAGCCTCTGGCTCAGGGCCGCCGCCGGCGACAGGGCAACGGCTTTCCCAGGGTCGATTACCTTTCCGGTAAAGTCCGGCGTCCAGTCCACCAGCCCGCCGAGGCCGAAATCAACTTTTGACACACACATGTCGTAGTATTTTTTAGCGATTGAGAGCGCCTTTTGGGTGTCCGGCGGGTTGTCTATCTCCGGAACGCCCAATTTCATCGCGGACAGGTAGGGCACTCCGCCGGTGAAGTTGTACAGCCACTCGCCTATGGGCGGCTCATCGGCCTCTTCTTCCTGCTCTGCAGCGGCGGAGCCTCGCAGATATTCGACCAGCGTACCGTCCCGCGCCGCTTTCTGCATATCCCGCATCATTTCAACAGTTGCCTCGTCCATGGGCGCTCCGGCTTCGCGCATTATTTCGATTGTCCCGTCAATGTCCATGTTCAGGTACGATTCGGCCATTTGTTCTATCATCTCGTCGGTCATTTCGTGAGGCGCGCCGCTCGCGGCGGCTTCCGCGCGGCAGCCGGACAGCACGGTCAGCGTAAACACGCATAAAAAAATTGCAGTCAGTTTTTTCATGTTGAATCCTCCTTATACGCTCTGCAATAACTATTCATCAGTCGATTCGAATTATCTCATAATTACATTTTTACTCATCGTTATAAATTTTAAGCCACGCATTGCTAAAATATTCCTAAACAACAAATAAATTAATCTTAACCAATATTATAAACCGTTACCGGCGCCATCCTCTGTTTTTTTCCAACCGTTCGCGTTCTTGTTGGTTATGGGAATCAAGAAAGTTTTTGACGCGTCCGCCGCCGAACAGCGATCTGGCTACGGCGCGCCGGTCGCCTCAACGTCGCAACGCACCGACGCAGTGATAGCCGACGGCATTCGGCATTATCGCAAAAACCGGAGGAGAGTGGACTTTTCTAAACGGTATTCGGGTTAATTGATTTGGAATTTCAACTGTATGAATTAATCGTTATAATGTCCTTTGCAGGAGAGTATTTCTAAATAACCATCTCGGATTCTATATACAAGACGATTAGTATCATCAATTCTTCTACTCCAAAAGCCGCTGAATTCGCCCTTTAGCGGCTCTGGCTTACCTATCCCTTGGAAAGGGTTTCGTGAGACATCCTTTAGGAGTTCATTAATTCGTTTTATAGTTTTTTTGTCTTGTGATTGCCAATAAACATAATCGTCCCATGCTTCCTCGAACCATGTTTTTTTCATGTCCTATACCTCAATAATTTCGTGTTCTACTCCTTTGCCATTATTTAACGCAGCGACGCCGCGACGCAGATGGGCAAGGTTGCTTTCGCTGTAAAAGGGGTCTGATTCAGTTTTTACGTCAAAAGGCAGGCGTTTTTCCCGCAATACAGCGCGGGCAAACATATTGAAGGCTGTTGTTGTATTCATTCCTACTTTATTACAAAACTCGTCAAAGTCTTTTTTTACTTGTGAATCCATTCGTACGCTAAAAGTTGTTTGTGGCATATATATCACTCCATTCAACTAAGTTCTATTTAATATAAATTATAACCCATTCGGTGTGATTTCGCAAAAGATATGTAGATGCAGTCAGACAAATGTGGTAATGTCACCTATAAGGTATAGCGATAAAACTAATATGAAATGATATCATTCTATCGTCCCGTTAGGAATGTTATAAAACGAAGGTTAAGGAGTCAACCATATGAATAAGAACAAGCAAGGTCGATAGCCAACAGTAACAGCTACGAAGGGGCGCAACATTAATAACCTCCGGTGTCAACCCCACCCACAGCGCTTAAGCCCCAACGGGGCGTTACAGAATCGCACAAAAAGCACGGACACCGCCTGACCTTTTTGGTAATTGGCATCAGAAAGGTTTTAATGATTGGCTGTTTTCGAATTGGGCAGATGCCGTCTGCCCTTTTTCAAATTTAGTTGAGAGTGTCTGCTGAATTGATGTCGCATACATTTGATAAAACTTCCTAATGCTTTTCAAATTCGTAACAGAATATCCCCTGCCATATTGTTCTCTCAGGTACTCGGATAGGCCCTTTATCAGTTTAATGCCATACTGCGCTCGTTTTTGCCCCTGTTGTTCGCGTTCCACAATCATTCTTCCAACTTCGTAATATGTAGCGACGATTGTGCTGTCTAACTGCCGTTTGGCATATTGGCGCGCCGCCGCGAGAACGTCTGAAATTTGTTTGAAAAATTCCGTATCATCACCATTAGGAACAAGGGATAAATCTTTATCTCCCGTCATTCAATCTCGCCTACCTCTTCTTCAAACATTCTGTAATAAAGTTCTACATATGTCTCCACTGTATCAGGATGATTACTGTAGAGCTTTTGTAAAACTCTTTTATACAGTGACAGTATTCTATCATCAAAGCAACAAGCCACCATACTATCCAAGCGATGTTCAATCATATCTATGTTTGTTATTCGATTGAGTAGCACATCTTCGGTGAATTCCATATAAATTGGCAAAACATCGTCTGCAAGACCGTATAATTGTTCAGCAAGCCCAGCGACACTCTCAAAAAAAGCTTTATCCGTATTTTCCATAATAATCACCCTGCCTCAAGCCGACAATAGTTCAGTTTGAGCTTTTGTTTATATCAGCGCTCTTACCACTGCGAACCCATTCGTCGATTTCTGATATCTTAAAACGCCACAGCCTGCCAATTTTGCGCGCGGGAATCTCGCCTTTCTTAATCCATAAACGGATAGTGTCTTTATTAACTTTTATGTGTTCCGCAACTTCTTCAATACTTGACCATTTTTCGTTTTCTATCATCATAAAACCAAACCGCCTTTCATTGGCAAGCATTACTTCATCATCGTAGCAATTGTAACACACTTCCATATAATATACAATAATTAAACCTATTTTAATATGAATGAGTATATTTAATAGAACAATATCTATGAATATCATCCATTCGGCGGCGGGCGGCGTCATTGTCAACTCGCATCAGAATTTGGCACTGTGACCAGCCCAACTTGAAAAGGGCGGACGCCGTCTGCCCTTTTTGGTAATTGGCGTCAGACAGGCTAATTAATGATTGGCTGCTTTCGAATTGGGCAGACGCCGTCTGCCCTTTTTCAAATTTAGTAGAGAGTGGACATTTCTAAACGTTATTCGGGTTAATTGATTTAAATCCGTTATGTTGCATGTATTTCTATGCTATAATGACTAATCAGTCACTGCTTGCGCGGTATCCTTGAAATTTAAAAACTTGACAAGTTCCATTTCAGGAGTAAGTTCGCCGCCATAGACGACGAAGCCGCTTTTGAACTTCGGCGAGAGTTTACGGATTTTGCCGATTCCGGCAGCGAATTCTTTGTTCCAAGTCATGCCGCCCTTGATTTCGATTGGAATCAAACAATCGCGTGATTTGCAAAAGAGCAAATCCACTTCAAGTCCCGCTGAATCGCGCAGGAAATAAAGCTCCGGCGAAAGCCCTGCATTGAGACGCGCTTTTAGTGCTTCAACCACCACCATGTTCTCGAAAAGCCCGCCAAAAAGCGGGTCGCGGGTAACCTGCGTAACGTCGCGAATACCCAACAACCACGTCGCTAACCCAACCTCAGTGAAGTAAAGTTTTTGGCTTTTTATCAGCCGTTTTCCGAAGTTTTCAAAGTAACATGGCAGGCGAAAAATAATAAAACTAGCTTCCAACACCGAAAGCCATTCGGAAATTGTTCCGGACGTCACGCCTACATCGTTGCTCAGTGAGCTTAGATTCACCAATTGCCCGGTACGACCCGCCAAAAGCTTAATAAAAACTTCAAAGGTATTAATGTTTTTGAGGTTAATGATTTGTCGGACATCGCGTTCTATATAGGTAGAAAAATAGTCGCTGTAAAGCGTAGACGGTTCAATATCGTTTGCGTATCCGCGCGGCATAAAACCCTTAAACAAGTATTCGTCGCGTTCCATAACAATCCCAGCGGCGCCGAGTTCAATGAGCGAGAGCGGAAGCAATCGCAGCAAACCAACCCGCCCGGCTAACGACTGCGCAACTTCCGCGTTTAAGCGCGGCTGGTGACTGCCGGTTAGAAGATAACGCCCGTTTTGCCCGTCGGCGTCGACCGCAACTTGGATATAACTCAATAGATTTGGAACTCTTTGAGCTTCATCAATAATTAATGGCGGAGGAAAAGTTTTAAGAAACGCGCGCGCGTCGGTTTCAGCCATTTGGCGAACATCAGGGCTTTCCAGATTCACATAGCCAAAATCAGGAAAAGTTGCCCTGCTCAAAGTTGTCTTACCGGACTGTCGGGGACCGGTGACGGCGACCACCGGATAACTCCGCCAAAGACTTAAAAGCCGCTGTTGAATTGTTCTCGCTATCATGACATATGTCTCTCCTAAAGAAATATGTCAAAAGAATAGCACATGTTTTGCAAAAAGCAAGTTGAACTAGCGATTTGTAAAACATTTTCATTTAATCCTGAAAGCTTCTGTTATCTGGAGCGGAAGCTTATTAATCGAAACTTACTTAAGTGGGGGTAAATCAATCCCACGCTCTTAACCGAACTCATGGGCTGCTCTACGCCGCGAAGCGGAGATATTAGAGCTAGCTGTCGGATGAAAACGCTTGCGCGTATACTCTTTCTATGATTTCTCTCGTAGTGGCGCCTTCGTGTACTTTTACGCCATCTATGTAATATGTAGGAATATAATAGTAATCAAATTTCGCCGCATAGTCGGCATCCTTTGATTCGTCTATCTTCTCGATGTTAATAGCCTTATACTCCGGGTGTTCGGCGCATATCTTTTCCATCAGCATGAAAGCTTTTTTGCAGTGAGGGCAGGTTTCCGTCATGAACATTTTTACTTCCTTCATGTTAATTCATTCCTTTCGCGTTTTCAAAGTATAGTCGGCTTATTATTGATAGATAGAATAGTTTTAGCCGACTTTAATATTCAATCCAAACTTTTCATTATTAAACCGTAGCCAAATGGTTGTCATAATTCTAAAGAATCTCGTTAAGAACGCCTATTAATTCTTCATTTCCGCTTTCCTTCAGCGTTTTAAAAATATACTCCCTATTTTTGGGTTCTCTGTGCTGTAGCAAGGCTTTTTGAAGTTTTCGCTCTTTGCTCGAACGCGGGACATAGACTTCTTTTTCCGTAAATGGATCTATCCCCGTATGATAAATACATGACGAAAGGCTTCCTGGGGTGGGGATAAAATCCTGCGCCTGCTCCGGCATAAAGTCAAGCTTGCTTACAAAAACAGCTAATTCTACAGCTTCATCTTGCCCGCACCCGGGATGCGAGGTCATAAAATAAGGTACAAGATATTGTTTTTTACCAAGCTTAATGTTCATTTCGGTAAATTCTTTCATAAATTTAATGTAGACATTCTTGTCGCCTTTGTGCATAATGTCCAATACATTTTGTGACACATGCTCGGGCGCTACTTTTAATTGTCCGCTTATATGGTATTTGCATAGCTCTTCAAGAAATACGCCACGCGCGCGAGCGCTTTCCGCCATAAGGTAATCATAGCGCAAACCCGATCTTATAAAGACTTTTTTTATCCCGCTCAAGTCGCGGAGTTTTCTTAAAAGCTCCAAGTAGTCGTCATGGCTCGCGTTAAGTTTTGCGCATGGCGAAGGGTAAAGACAGTCGCGATTTTTGCATGTTCCCCTTTTCAATTGTTCTTTGCAGGACGGACGCCTGAAATTTGCCGTCGGACCTCCAACATCGTTAATAATCCCTTTAAATTCAGGCATATTAACAAAGCTCTTTGCTTCTCTTATAATAGATTCATGGCTACGCGCTTGAATAACTCTACCTTGATGAGCGTGAAGGGCGCAAAAGGCGCACGAGCCAAAACACCCCCTGTGGCTGGTTATGCTCCACTTTACCTCTTCCAAAGCTGGCACGCCGCCAAGCGAGTCATACGCCGGATGCCATTTTCGCGCGTAAGGCAAGTCATATATCGCGTCCATTTCAGGCATTGAAAGAGGTAACGATGGCGGCAACTGTATCAGGTAACGTTCCGGTTTTCCCTGATAATGATATTTTTGCACAAGGGTCTTTCCCCTTATCGCGTCCTGTTCCTCATATTGGATTCTAAACGCCCGCGCTTCCTTAGTTTTGTCCGGGACAATTTCATTCCATGATGGGAGTTCAATATATTTCCCTTCTATATTATATATATGCTCAGAAATATAACATGTTCCTCTCACATCTCTTATATCATCAATGTTTACGCCTGTTTTAAGCTGACCGGCTATCTCAGTTATAGCGCTCTCTCCCATGCCATATACAAGTAAGTTTGCCTGACTATCAAGCAAAATTGATTGTCGCAGACTATCGCTCCAATAATCATAATGGGCAAAGCGGCGTAAGCTCGCTTCGATACCGCCGATTATTAAAGGTATATTTCCCCAAGCCTCCCTTATCCTCTGACAATAGACAATTGTTGCCCGGTCTGGGCGCAAGCCAATCTTTCCGCCGGGCGAATAAGCGTCTTTGCTTCTTGTTTTCTTGTTTGCAGTCAGTTTGTTCAGCATTGAATCCATGTTTCCGGCGCCGACGAGAACGCCAAGTTTGGGGCGGGGAAACGCTGTAAACGCTTTTGTGTTCTTCCAGTCGGGTTGTGGCATAATCGCAACTCGATACCCTTTACTCTCCAAAACGCGGCAAATAATAGCAGCGGCAAAACTCGGATGGTCAACGTACGCGTCTCCGCTGACAAATAGGAAATCATAAGAAAAATCCCATCCCGCCGCCTGAATTTCATGGCGTGAGATGGGAAGAAATTTTAAAAAACTCATTTATTCACAAGGACAACGGAATGGGTACGCGCCTGACTTTCTTGAATTGTTCCAAGCAAACAGCCTGTAACTAAGTATAATGACAGTACTATTCCGACAAAGAACAAAGCGTTTTTATACTCAAAATCGGATATACTCTTCAGAAATTTTCTTGTAATTTTTTTCATGTATTACCTCCTAAAAAAATTTCAAATGATTATACACTATAATCACAAAATAAATATATGAAACCTGTAATTTGTATCTCGCTAAGTTCGGGGCGCTGATGAATTGCGTGTCGCCATTCCAGAACTTTGGTGTTATACTTTTTTGTAAGTTCCTCGATTTTGCTTGCCGCCCTCCACAATAATTCTAAGGCGCTTTGTTAAATTGGCTTTTCATGGTTTATTATACTACAAAAAAATCTTAATATTTTGAAAAAGTAGGTGTTCAACAATGGACTGGGATGAATTGGAAAGAAACTTAATAGCCACGCGGCGAGATTTTCACCGATATCCCGAGAGCGCATGGACTGAATTCCGTACGTCTTCAATTGTGGCAAAACGTCTTGAAGAAATGGGTTTCAACCTATTAGTCGGGTTGGATACTGTGGAGCTTTCGGCTGTAATGGGACGTCCTTCACAAACGGAGATTCTATCCTATATTAATCGCGCAAAACAGCAGGGAGGCGACCCCGTCTGGATAGACAGAATGCTTGAATATCCAGGCATTGTGGCTACGCTTAAGACAGGTAAACCGGGGCCGGTAATTTCGCTTCGTTTTGATATGGATTGTGTTGATGTGGATGAGATAAAGGACTCCGGGCATCGTCCATATAAAGAGGGATTTGCAAGCGAAAATGAACTACTGATGCACGCTTGTGGACACGATGCCCATACCGCAATCGGTCTGGGCGTTGGGGAGGTTTTAATGAGCAGGGTAAACGATTTAAAGGGTGAAATACGACTTGTCTTTCAGCCTGGCGAAGAAGGTTGTCGCGGGGCGTACGCCATGACGCGAAAGGGCGTTGTCGACGGATCGGATTATTTTCTGGCTATGCATATAGGTGTAGGAGTTCCAAGCGGCGCGTTCAGCTTGAACACGACAGGTTATCTTTGCACCACTAAATTTGATGTTGAATTCACCGGAAAATCGTCTCACGCTGCCGCCGCTCCAAATGAAGGTCTCAACGCGCTTCTGGCAGCAGCTTCCGCAACGCTTTCCCTGCATGGCATCGCGCCGCACTGCGACGGGAGCATGCGAATCAACGTGGGAACTCTGAACGCTGGAACCGGTCGCAACGTCATAGCCGAAAAAGCTTTCATGAAGGTAGAGACTCGCGGAGAAACACAGGAAATTGCAGACTACGTCTACAAACGGGCAGAAGAAATATTGAAGGGCGCCGGCGTAATGTACGAGGTCGACGTGGAGTTGCAAAAGGTAGGCGCGGGAACAGACGCTACAGGCGACGTTGCCCTTGCTGAAAAAGTTGAAAAGGCTATAAGCAAGTCTGGTCTTTTTAAGGAT
>Ga0099364_10002417_pt1 | contig 29756 bp, 28 predicted proteins | sample TergutTh196P3_FD_73070 | JGI IMG/M metagenome (GOLD analysis project Ga0099364, IMG submission 73070) | Microcerotermes parvus P3 segment gut microbial communities from Pointe-Noire, Republic of the Congo - Th196 P3 | ecosystem: Host-associated > Arthropoda: Insects > Digestive system > Gut ...
TAATGCAACACATTAAAAATAATGACTACAAATTTTCAGAATATGACGAGACAATAAGAGAAATTGTAGATGCTTTAAACAATCTTATAGAGCAACCCAAGAAAACTAAAACGATTGGGTTTGGCACGGAAGAGGAGTGATGCATTTTTACTATGATTAGCAGGATTTTTTTTGTAATGATAAAATCATCGGTTTTAGCTACAACGTCAGACATCTTGATGTGACCCCAAAAAGTTAGACACATTTTTTAAGCAACTGATTGTAATTGGGTTCTATATTGGGTGTCCTTCAATTTTTGTGTAAACTCTAAAATAGCCATACTGAAAATACAACGGTTCGCGTCATTACAATGCCTTGTTCTAAGAAAGACGTTTTATAATCTTTTTTGCTAATTGTTCTTTGATTTCCCGGTGGCGAGGTACAGCTTCAGCAATGCCTGTCTCATGGTTTTTATACCAATCATGATTGCTTCCATGCCTAATAAAAACAGCGCCATTCTTTTCAATGGTTCTGATTAAATCAAGGCGTTTCATACAGGGATGGCAATTAAACCGGTACGTTCGGGAACGGGACGTTGAATATCATCAAATTTTATAATATCGCCATAGAGTGAAATAAGCATTTTTTCGAGTTCCTCGATACTATCCCCTTGAGTCCAATAATCGGAGTATTGGTTCAGATAGCCAATATACCCGCCTTCTTTTGCTTCCCAGTAAGTATATGACAACTGCATTTGCTACCTCTTCATTAACAATATTACAAATTAATATAATAAACCACCTGCCAAACAGGATGTTTCAATGCCGACGTATGACAGGATGTCATAAAAAACGTTGGCCCGTTCAGCCGATTATATCCTTTATTTGTGTTCAGTACTTTTACTTCTAAGTCAACAAAATTTTTCTCAAAATCACCTTTTTTTAATGCTAGGGTAATCTTCTACAGACATCCCGTTAGGGATGTGCCCATCTGTAAAAAGATTGACTAAATTAAGGTAAAACTGATAGATGAATTCGTTTGTAAAAACGGCGATAAAACAAAATTAAAATGCAATCTTATGATTTTATTTAACAACCTTAAAAAAAGCAATATACTCGTCAACGCCCGTTTTAAGGAAACTACAGCGCTTTTTGACGAATTACTCAATTTAGCCGTAAAAAACGGCGAGATACAGCTTGACGACTTTGAAACGATCAAATCGGCTTTAACCGCAAGGGAAAAATCCATGACTACCGGAATAGGCAAGGGGCTTGCCATTCCGCACTGCGTATCCCCAAAAGTAAAAAAGCCTGTCGTAATGCTTGCAATAATAAACGAAGGCATGAATTTTGCAGCCATAGATGAAAAACCGGTATATATAGTTGTGCTTATAGTATTCCCTGAAAGCAAGATGAGTTCTCATGTAAAGGCCCTGGCTGAAATAGCGCAAATAATGAACAATAATGAATTAATGCAAAAACTTGCAGCTTTCAAAAGTCCTGATGGGGTACTAAAGACCATAAAGAGTTTTAGCAATGTTGAGTAGGTCTCGAACATTCAATGGATTCTGATCGACTCCTCAATGCCGCAAAACTTGCCGGCGAAAGCTTTGATGACGACAACTCACTGCGTCCCGGAAATCTTGGCTCATTTATAGGCCAGAAAAAAATAACGGAAAACCTGAAAGTCTTTATTCAATCGGCCCGCATACGCAAAGAACCCCTTGATCATGTCCTGCTTGCCGGACCGCCCGGACTTGGGAAAACAACCCTTGCTTTTATAATAGCAAAAGAACTTGGGGTAAACATAAAAGCGACATCTGCTCCAATCATAGATAAAGCCGGAGACATTGCATCAATTCTTACCTCCCTTGAAGAAAACGATGTCCTGTTTATCGACGAGATACATCGTTTATCTCCGGTCATAGAAGAAATCCTGTACCCGGCTATGGAAGACCGAAGCATCGACATTCTGGTCGGACAGGGCGTTGGCGCAAAGAGCATAAAGCTATCACTCGCGCCTTTTACGCTTGTGGCGGCAACAACCCGCACAGGGCTTTTGACATCGGCTCTCAGAGACAGATTCGGCATTCCGGTGCGCCTCGACTATTACAGTCCGGAAGACCTTCAAATAATTGCCGAACGTTCGGCAAGAATCATCGGTTGTGAACTTGAAAAAGATGCCGCGCTCGAAATAGCGCGCAGATCGCGCAGAACCCCGCGCATAGTCAACCGTCTGCTAAAAAGAGTCGTCGATTTTTCCATAGTCAATAAAAGTCCTTCCATTGACCTCGAAATGGCGCGCTTTGCCCTTGAACGCCTTGACATTGATGAATTCGGACTCGACGAGATGGATAGAAAAATACTGCATACGATAATTGCCAAATATAGCGGAGGCCCGGTAGGCATAAAGACTATCGCCATATCTATAGGCGAAGAAATTGATACGCTTGAAGACTACTATGAGCCCTTTCTTGTGCAGAGCGGTTTTCTAAAACGCACCCCGCGCGGAAGAGAAGTCACAGCCGCAGCCTATAAACACATGGGGGCAAAACCTCCCCAAAACGATTTACAGGAAACCCTGTTCGACGATGACCCGCCGGTCTAAAAACCGGGTATTCCGGATGCCGCTGAGGCTGCGCGCAGGGCCGACACTACATCATCTGCCGAGTAAATGTCTCTAAGACAGAACGGGCTGCTGTAATCATCGCCCGGAGGCATTATCGCAAGAAAAGGTATGGAACGGCTGCCGAGGCTTTGCAGCAAATTTTCGGCCTCTGGAAACGGTTTCGTTATGTCTGCAATTATAAGCTCGGCGCCGCTTTGCTTCAAGGCTTCTTTGACTTTTTGGGAGCCGAGCGCGAACGATTCCACAAACTTGCAGTTTGGACACCAATCGGCCGTAAACGCCACAACCGATATTACGCCTCTTTGCCTGTTAAGGTCAAGCTTTGCCATTGAAAAAGAATTTTGTTTGGCGGATATTTCCACAGCCTTTTCATCAAAACCGAACGAAATAAAATATCCGGCCGCCAAAATCAAACAGGCAAGCAAAAGCGAAAAAATTCTTTGCTTTTTTGCACGCTCCCGCGTCCCGTATCTTCCATAAATACAGCAAGCTGCGGCTATAAAAGCAAGAAATGTTACCATAGGGAAAACGCCACTGTCGGGAAAAACCGAAAGCAAATAAACGACAGTAAAAATGAGAAAGAAACCCATAACAAGTTCAAGCGCTCCCATCCAAGCCCCCGGTTTGGGAATCTTGGAAACAAGCGCAGGGAAGGCGCACAGCAAAATATAGGGAAACGCCATCCCAAAACCAACGCTGGTAAATACGGCAAAAATAATCAAGGGGCTGCCGGTCATGGCCCAGGCAAGCGTTCCTCCCAGAAGCGGGCCGCTGCACGGCGTTGCAAGAAGCGTTGCAAGAAAACCTTTAAAAAAAGCGTCCGCATTTACAGAATATTCGCGTACAGGCTGCACGGCAAAACCCGGCACATTTATACTGAACATCCCAAGCATAGAAAGAGCAAGCACGAAAACAATCACCGTCATGGTTTTGAGAAAATACTCATTTTGAAAAAGCCCGCCCCAACTGTAACCGGTAAATGAAGCAAGCGCGGCCAAAACGATAAAAGTCGCAAGAATTCCGCCGGCGAAAAAAAGCCCCTGTTTCACAAGCTCCCGACGTTTGCCGGAACGCCGCGCAAAAGCCATCACCTTGATGCTGACGACCGGCAGTACGCAGGGCATAAAATTCAAAATAACTCCGGCGGCAAAACCTAAGAGGATCGCCTGCAAAAACCCGCCGATTGTTGATGCGCCGATAAAATGCGGTTCAAACACTGTTTGAACAGGCGCGTCCTTTGCCGTACCGCTTATTTGAACCGGCAAAGTTAAACGCCGTTTTACAGGCTCGCATGAATTGTCGTCGCAAAAAAGAAGATCAAGCGAAAACGAAAATTTCGCAAGGCCGGCAGAAGCGTTTTCATTGATGTGCAGCGGAATATCGATAACGGCAACATCTTTGTAAATATAGACAAACTCCCTTTCTCCCACAGGCGTATATTTAATGCCGGCCATGTAGACCGGCTCGCCTGCGGTTATGAAGTCATGCTGTTCTGCCGTAATTTCAGAGGCCTTGCCGGTACCGGGACCTTTGGGATTGGCATAAATATATCCGTTTGGCGGTATCTCGATTTTTAACTTTACCGTATACGTTTCGCCGGGGACAACGTTAATTTCTGAGGGTTCAAAAAATACGTTAAATCTATCTTTTGCAGCAGCGGCAAACAAAATTACAAGGCAGACGGTAATAAGTATTTTTTTCATCGGTTCTTCTTAGGCAAGTGATCGAGCGGATTAACGGGTTTCCCGTTACGGTCTATTTGAAAATGCATCGATTTTTTGTCGTGATCCACATACCCTATTAGCATTCCTTTACCCACAGCCTGCCCTTTTTTTACCCTGACATTTTCAAGATATGAATATATGGTAAAATAATTGTCGGGATGTTTTACAAGCACAAAATTACCGTACCCGCGCATAAAACCCACTTTTTCTACGACCCCTTGAGCCGATGAATGAACAGATGAGCCTGTCGGCGCCGATATAATAATGCCTATCGATTTAACGCCGTCGAAGCCGTCCTCTTTATAAAATGTGACCTTTTTTACAGGCCAATCAAAAAAAATCTTTTTGTCGGCATTTCCCAAGGCCGGTTTCCCGGAGCCGACCGGTATCTTTAATGTCATACCGGCGCGAATATTGTTGTCTTTCAGGTTATTGACGCGCATGAGTTCATCAAGCGAAACATTATATTTTATGGATATTCTGTACAGGTTCTCGCCTGAATTTACCTTGTGTTGAAGAGTGGCCGTGTTTTTTGCAGCAACGTTTTGCTTGTTTTGTGTCTTTACGCTTTTTGGGGCAGGCGCAACAGTAGACGTTTTTCCTTTGGTTTTTGTTGAGGCCGATACGGGACATAACCCAAACAAGACTCCAAATAAAACCGTAAAAAATGACACCTTAAGCGTTGTTCTCACATCCTTGCGAGTAAACATTTCTTTTATATCCCAAACTCCATTTCGGGAAAATGAGCAAATAATTCCTTATTCAGAATGTCGGATTCAGGGTCTTTATTGTTTAGTATAATTAATTTTTTCGTTTGGCAATACCCTGGCGGTCGCTTTTTCTGCGGCTTTTTTGGCTTTTCAAAAAAGCCGCGCCACATTTTTTATTGACACTCAACCCCTCATTTGATTTTTGAAATAAAATTTGTAAAGACAAGGCTTGCCTTGTCTCCAGAGGAAGAATGATAACCGAAAAAAACCTTAGCGAACTCTCCGACTCTCTTGAAAAGAAAGAAATTTCATCAACCGAACTAACACGCGCCTGTCTTGAGCGCATAGAAAAACTTAATCCTTCTATAAATGCTTTCATAACAATAACCGGCGATGAAGCGTTAAAGGCTGCCCAAAAATCAGATGAGCGCCGCAAAAACGGCGCTCATTTATCACCCTATGACGGCATCCCCATAGCTATAAAAGACAACATAAATACAAAGGGGGTGCGTACAACTTGCGCCTCACGCATGCTTGAAAATTATATTCCCCCATTTGATGCGGCCGCCTTTGAAAACATCTCGGCAAAGGGTTTTATACTTATAGGTAAAACCAACATGGACGAGTTCGCCATGGGTTCAACAACGGAGTTGTCGTATTTCGGCGCAACAAAAAATCCGTTTGACCTTGAGCGCGTTTCCGGCGGCAGTTCCGGCGGGTCGGCGGCCGCAGTCGCCGCACGCATGGCGCCGGCGGCATTAGGCTCCGATACCGGAGGCTCAATCAGGCAACCGGCGGCTTTCTGCGGAGTTGTCGGCGTCAAACCGACATACGGGCGTATCTCGCGCTACGGCCTTGTTGCCTTTGCATCCTCCCTTGACCAGATAGGAACATTTGCACGGGACGTAACCGACGCAGCCGCGCTCCTCAAAATGGCGGCAGGGGGAGATAAACGCGACAGCACCTCAGTATTTGCAAACGATGATTTTTCATCTGCCATTACGGGTGATGTAAAGGGAATGACTATAGGCATCCCCGAAGAATACTTCAAGGGCATAGATTCTGACATAAACTCGGAAGTAATGAATAAAGTCTCGCTTCTTGAAAAAAAAGGAGCACGTCTCGAAAAAATATCGCTCCAATATACCGAATACGCAATACCGGTCTATTACCTCATAGCCACAGCCGAGGCATCATCAAATCTGGCAAGATTTGACGGAGTGCGTTACGGCTACTATTCAAAAGATGCCTCTGACCTTGAAGCGCTGTACTTAAAATCAAGAGGCGAGGGATTTGGCAAAGAGGTAAAAAAACGTATCATGCTCGGCACATTTGCCTTAAGCTCGGGTTACTATGACGCATATTACCTCAAAGCCCTTAAAGTGCGAAGTTTTATAATCGGTGACTTTAAAAATGCGTTTTCCAAGGTTGATGTCATTATAAGTCCGGCTACTACAAGACCGGCTTTTAAACTCGGAGAAATGACGAGCGATCCGCTTCAAATGTATATGTCCGATATTTTAACCATTTCAGCAAATTTGGCCGGCATTCCCGGTATATCAATACCAATTGCTCTTTCAACTGAAGGCTTGCCAATAGGGCTTCAAATAATGGCAAACCATTTTGATGAGAAGAAACTTTTCCAGGTTGCGCGTTCCGTTGAGGAAGAAAGTGAACCGCTTGTTCCTAAACTGTAGTTTACTTGCTGTAGTTTTTTTTTCGGCCTGTTACGGCTATAGCTACCGTGAATTACGCCTTGACGAAAAGATTCATATTACGCGAACGGGCGCCATCTGCGAAAATACAGACGATGCCTGCGTTAAGGCTTCGAAAAAATTCGTTTTCGCAAGAAAAAAATATTTTTGTCTTGTCATGTCCTTCTCGCCTTCGGCAGCGGTAAACAACAAGGCCGTAGAACTTGCTCAAAAAGAAGAGTTTACCGCCGCCTCAATTTTACTAAAAACAATAATGAATGAAAAAGAAACAGAGGCCGCCGCCTATAATAACCTTGGAATCATCAGCGAACTCAGCGGCACAGGAAACGCCGCAGCCATGTACTCAAGAGCCTGCCTGCTTGAACCAAATAATATTTTCTTCGCAAAAAATCTCGCTTCTTTGGGAAAATGAATAAAAAGGCTTCTCAAATTTTTTTATTATTGATTATTAACACACTATGCGGCTCTTTGTTATTTAAAATAAATAGTGACTTAAAAATCAAATAGTATAAAGGGTATCATTATGAAAAAAATATTATTTTATATCGTTTCTGCAATATCAATGCTGCTGATCCCCATAACCATAACTATAGCAATTGTCTTAACATTAGCAGTTAATGAAAATCTATATATAAGTATCATTAAAAATCTAAATCCGATTGAAACATTCATTAAAACAAAAAATATACAAATAGAGGGAGATATACAAAGAGAGGTAGAAAAAAGGACAGGTATATCGGCTTTCAAGGAAGCCCATGAATCTTTTAAAATGAATTATGAGAATAAGCTGGCGGCTTATAGAAATATAACTAAAAGCGATGAATTTGAAAAATTAGATAAACAAATAAACGAACTGAATAGACTCAAATGGGAAAAATCGGATGATACATTCAAAACCAAAGACGATTTTAATAAATTCAAAAAATTAAAGATGAATGACCTTAAAACCGCCCAAAAAGAGATAAAAGATTATCGCAAAGAAAATAAACAAGCCATTAACAAAACAAAAAATGAAATGGATGATGCTGAAAATAAATTTAAAGATGCCCAAAAACAATTAAAGAAAAAAGAAAAAGACGCAAAAAAGATTATTGAAACCCGAAGAGGGGAATTCATGAATGAAATACACTATGACATCGCCAAAGTTGAACCCCTGCTGTCAAAAGATTTTAATACTCTTTTTGTAGAGAAGGAACTTAAATCTGTAATTAAGACATATATAGATTTTCTTACCTCATGGAAAAATCAAGTCAAAGCAAGAAACATATATGAGGCCAAACTTCAAGTAGAAGACGGGTTAGTAGAAAACATAAAAAGAATTAAACTTCCTCCTTTAAAAGTCAGTCTTCGGGTTAAAGTAAAAGAAAACGGCATTGAAAAAGAAAAAAATATTTTGAGCGAAGTTCTCGTTGAGAGAATAAGAGAAACCCCGGGGTTAAAAAGCCCATGGGTACTTACACAAATATTCAGACTTTCCGATTCATGGATAGCCGCTTGGGCGATAAACTCTCAACTAAAAGACTCGGGCCTGAGACTGTCGAATGGAGTAATACAATCCGGCCAGATAAATGTAACAGGCAAGCAGGCTGAAAACTTGGAAAAGGGAATGAAGATACTTTCAATTGCAAGGTATGTTCCATATATTGCAATTGGCGTGATTTTACTCTTTATTATATTGTTATGTACTTTATCATCTAAAATAAGAGACGGATTAAGAACTTCTTTGTCAATTATTAAGTATTCGTCTATTGTTATGCTTATTGGAAGTATTGCGGCTATTATTGTTTCAATAAAGCCCGACCTTTTGTTTCAACCGTTTGTTGATGACCCTATACAGTCAATTTTTATGAGTAAGATTTTATTCATAACAACATTGCACATTTTTATCCCTATTTTTGTAATATTTTTTGCTCTGGCATTTGTTACAAGAATTTTTCTAAAAATATGGAAGAAGAAAGATGATTAGTCTACGCCGGCTATTGAATAGCCGGCAAATAAAATAAATTCTCATTTTTTTCTGCGTACTTTTTTTGCGTATTCAAATATTTCAAGTATGACATTTCGCATCCGACACTGATGGCTTTGTCACGTTCTTCCCAAATACTCAACTTAACTAACCAATACAGACACATCAATGGATGTGAACACCTCAGAGCAGTAATTTTGACTTCAAGTTAACGACAGTTTGACTTCTACAAATAAGTTGCTCATCTGCTTAGTTCCAATCACGTTGCAAAACTTGCAGACTGTCGCAAAATCAGGGGTTTTTTCCAAATTAGGTCAAAATTGCAGAACCATTTAGCCACTGTATTCTCGGTATTGTTCTATGCTGACCATCTCAATCTGTTATGTGTTCATCTTCCACACCTCGTTTTTTCTTTAACTATACTGTTTCCCTTGAAAACTTGCAAGAACTTTCCTATGTTTTTTAACACACCCTGAATCTCTGAAAAGGAAGCTGCAAAAGGGTAAAAATGTATCATTCTCTTATACTGTTATTGAAGGTGAAAAAATAATCCTTGGCATAGATTTAAAGAGCAAGTAATAATGTGAAGGGATTGTTGCAATGGCACATTCAAACTTCAAAACAGTTTCCGCTGTGATGGCTAATTTTGCCTTGATTATCTCGTTGTGACAGATTTTCTCAACGCTTTCAGACCCAGCATCAGGAGAATCCCAACGGCCGCACAGCATGAGGCAATCACAAATGCCGGAAACATAAGGTTGATATTTTCTGCGGCAATGTTTTTATAATAACCAGCTATTTGTGACGAGATAATTGCTCCGATGCCAAAACCAAAAAGCACGAACCCATAGTTGGCAGCCATGTGCTTTGCTCCGAAAAGATCGGCGGTCAGAGACGGAAAATTACTTAAAAATCCGCCATAGAAAAACCCGATTAATGCAACCAAGACAAAAATCCAATAACCTGCGGCCATATTGACCAAAAGGGAAAGCAGCGCAGAACCGGAAAGCAAGAGAATAATCGTATTTATTCGCCCCAATTTATCCGAAACCATACCCCAGACGAGACGGCCAATCGAATTGAACATCGAAATTGCCAAAACGCCGACTGCGGCCGTTGTCCCAAACCCTTTTGCAACGGCGATTGGTTTTGCGAAACCTATCATCATAAGCCCTCCCATACAGGCAAGCATGAAGGTGGCTGCTACCAAATAAAATTGCGGGGATTTAAACATTTGAGTCGGCGAGAGGTTGCTTGCAGCTTGTGTTGTCGGGGCGTTTGCAGGCGCTTCGCCTGACATATAACCTTCGGGAGGGTTCTTTAAAAAGAGGCTTCCGACAGTGCAAACTGTAAGGAAAATCAAGCTTAAAACCATAAATGTTTTCGGTTCTCCAATGCCGACGCCTCCAAATGTTACAATCAGCCTCTCTACAATGGGCGTAAAAACAACACCGCCGAAACCGAGTGCAGACACGATAATGCCGGTAACCAGACCTTTTTTATGCAGATACCATTTTTGAGCGCAGGCAATAGTTGTGGAATATGTAAAACCCATGCCGACTCCTCCCATTAGGCCATAACTTATCCATAAGAGCCAGAAATAATCCGCCTTTACAAGAGATGCGAGGAAAAAACCCGCACTCAAAATGATTCCGCCAATAAAAACGACAAGGCGGGTAGAATATTTAACCGCCAGCTTGCCTCCGATTACGCCGCCAAAACCCAATGTGGCGAGCAATAACGAAAACGTAAGCCCTGCCGCAGCATTATCACCATTAAAAATACTGTCGGCGATACCGGTTTGAAACACGCTCCAAATGTAAGCGATTCCCAGAGTTAATTGGATCGCTATTGCCGCCAGTACACAGTACAATCCTTGCTTATTCATAGATGCCTCTATAGTCTTGGTAAAAAAACGCTCAATACAACCGTCGCCAATTGTATCGAGCATGCGTTTGCCGTTTTGATAGCAATCAATCGTGGAATACTCCTTATTGCATTATTGCGATTGTTCACTCGGAAGCATCCAAAATTACTTGACAAGATACGTTTTTTCAAAAACGTATAGTATTTGTCAAGCAGCTTAAACCATGCTCCACTCAAGTTAGGCAGTCTATTCCGACATTTTAGCAAACAATTGTTTTACTTTTGGGGCTATGATTTTTAGTGATCGCTGATACCCTTTGCTCTGTGCCAGAGTTGCTCAAGGCAATTTTGGAATCCGGTTAAAACTCCCTCCAATGCTGTGTTGCCACAGCATTGGAGGGATTGACGCAAAAGCCTGGGGAGGTGTTTTAATCTTAGACGTTTTTTATCAAGCTATTTCAGTTTCCTGATTTTATCGACATATGCCATTTCGTAATTATTTTCACTGTCGTTAATTTGCACAACAGACAAGCCTTCCTTGAAGCTGTTGTTTCAATATCAACTTTTAAAGTTAGACCCGGTTTTTTTATGGAAGGTTCCATAATATAGAGTAATTCTTAAAAAATCACAGAATCTATGCCAAATCTGCTTTAAATATAATTGACATTTAAAACATAAGGGGCGATTATAACCGCTTATTAATAGTACATTTTGAGGATTCCATGTTTTCTGTTACTGAATATACAAACAGCAAGTTTATAAAAATAATCGAGTCATCTGACAAATTTTCGGCCATTGAGGAATTAGCGCGCGTTTTTGAAGGAACAAAAGTATGTTCCGACGTAGAAACGCTTATAACCGCGTTAAAAGAACGCGAAGAAATACTCAGTACCGGCATAGGTATGGGTATTGCAATACCGCACGCGAAAGTCGATGCCGTAAAAGAGATGGCTTTTGCAATCGGCATATCGCGCAAAGGAATTGACTTTGATTCTTTAGACGGCCACCCGGCCAGAGTTATGATTCTTGTAGCAGCCGGAGAGGGCCAGCATAAGGAGTATCTGCATCTGCTTTCAAACATTATGGCCATAATCAAAAACGAGAATATAAAAAACACGCTCATAGAGGCCGATTCTCCGGAAGCCATAATGGATATTCTGGGTTCTAAGGAGGAATGATGATTCTTAATTAACAGATGGAATTCATTGGATGAGAGGGTTAAGTATAACGGGGGGCAGTTACATAAGATATGACAATAACGAAGTAATAATACAACGATGGCCTAAAACTATGAATGAACATGTCGAGAGTTGTGCGAGATTAAGGAGTGTTGAATGGCCAAAACCAAAGAATTGAAGCAAGAATATATAGTAGTTTCTGAAAACTATACGCCAATTACTGATTACGATAAAATATCTCTTGAAAAATCTAATAGATTGGCAAGAATTCTTTTTTTTATTGCAATCATATTTTTTATACTCACTCTGCCCTTTCTGTGTATATTTCCATATGAATATATCAGCGGAAATATAATATGGCCGGGACATTTTATTAATAAAATAGTTATATTTGTAGCGCTTATCGCCTTTGAACCTATCATTATTCTGTTTATATTTACATGTATAGAAAGAAGAAAAAAGAATGATGAAATCCTAAATAGTAAAAAAATTTATTCAATAAAGGGTGTTGTAGAAAGCTACCGTGTAAACCGTGTATCTAGCTCAATTTATCTTACTAACGGAGGAAGTTATACACAAGGTTGGGGTGGAGTTTTTGGGAGAGGTATGTATGTTGAAATACGTTATAATCCATATACTATTAAAAGACTTGATGATGAACTATATGATGTAAATTTTATTTATAAGTGTGGATACATAGAAGAAATAGAAAAATATGAAATTGAACTATTAGAGTTGAAAGAAAAATTGAATAATACAAACCCAAGAAAGAAAAAGAGAATTGAAGAACTCAAGAATAATATTGAACGTACTGAAAATTCAATAAGATATTATAATGGATTGGTATCAAAGGCTCAAAGCCAGTCCCCAGTCAGTTACTATACTGTTCCTTTTAAACAGGAACCAATCACTAACAGTACCGGTTTTAATATAGCTCTTATTGCTATTTGTTTAGGCATACCAATAATTTATTTATTATATGTTTTATGTAAATGAACCCAGCCGTTTCGCAGTCCATTCTGGACTAAGCAGTTCCTTAAATGAGATTGTGGGTTTTTAGAGAGAGTCACCGTGATGGGATTGATATAACAACTATACCAAAAAAAGATAATGTAAAAATTTATGCTGCATATAGTGGAACAGTTGAATATGTTGGAGTTCCCGGATGGTATTACCCAAAATTTATATCCTATACAAAAGAGATAAACAAAAAGAGGATGACAAATGAAAAAAATCTGTTTATTATTAGTATGTTGTTTTTTATTTAACTGTGGGAATAAAACTACCGTTTATGTCTCAGGGTATGAAATATATGATTATAAAGTTGAAGCAACTTATTGGAAAAATGGGGAAGGAATTATTATTAAGAATACTGTAAAGAGCCCAAGTGCAGAATCAATATTTGTTTCATGGGAAAATATTTATATTGCGCTCACTGACAAAGATTTTAAGGCAAAGTACTGGAAAAATGGAGAGATTATAAATTTACCAGCGGATAATGAGTATTCATTAGCACTGTCAATATTTGTAGTAGGTGCGGATGTGTACCTAACAGGAATTGATGGATTCAATAAACCTGTATATTGGAAAAACAATAAAAAAATAGTACTTCCAGTTTGTTCAGAGTGTGACGGTTCGTCACCAGAGGCAATATATGTATTGGGAAATGACATATATGTTGCAGGTTCTGATGGATGTAAAGCTACATATTGGAAAAATGCTGTGCCATTTCATTTGACTGACGGCAAATATATGCATACAGCTAATTCAATCTTTGTTGTTGGTAATGATGTTCATATAGTTGGAAGCGGAGAAGGGAAAGGAGAATTTGACGTAGTTAAGTATTGGAAAAATAATAAGGAAATCAATATCACTGATGGTAGCAAATGGGCAGTAGGGAATTCAATATTTGTTTCAAACGATGATGTTTATATAGCTGGGCACGAAGAATCCAAGGCGAAATATTGGAAAAATGGCAAAGGAATTTATCTTGATGAGGGGACAGAGGCACATTCAATATTTGTTTTAAATAATGATGTATATATTGCTGGGTATTATAAATCTGATTCATCCTACAAATTTGGTTCAACTGAAAAATCGATTGCTAAATACTGGAAAAATGGGGTAGCAGTAAATCTTACAGATGGAACACGCAGTGCTTTTGCCAAATCAATTTTTGTAGTTAAGGGAAAGTGAAGAGAGACCGTGCCGAGCCACTCAGATAATAAAACGAGATATGTTAAATTTTTTGCGGACAATTTTTAAAACAACATGACAAAAAAATAAAGAATATAAAATAGACGAAAAAACTGGGGAAAATTAAAGAAGACATAGGAAACTAAGAAATGATAAAAACGGCGGGACAATTCCTGAGTAATGGATATGAAAACAATTGTTTAATTAAAAAATGTTTTGGAGAAGTATATCAATCTCATGGCGGAGGAATTAGCTTGTCGATAAAAGAAGGACTAATAGACATTGTTAGACAGCCTGAACCGTGTTGTGGCGGATGTTAATAACCACAGCAGCCAACTTCTCGGCCTGTTTCGGACTATACGGTTTCTTAAACGGAACTGTAGGGTTTAAGGAAAAGCTGAAAAGGGGAGTGTTTAAATAAATAAAAGGAAACCAAAATCAATGAAAGAAAACGATTACAATTTCTCAGAGATAGAGCCAAAATGGCAAAAAAAATGGCAAAGCTCGGAAGAGTTTAAAAGCATTCCTGACCCGTCAAAAAAGAAATACTATGTTTTGGAAATGTTTCCTTACCCTTCCGGGAAAATCCACATGGGGCATGTGCGAAACTATACGATAGGCGATATAATCGCCCGCTTTATGAAAATGAAAGGCTTCAACGTATTGCATCCCATGGGCTGGGACAGTTTTGGACTGCCTGCAGAAAATGCGGCAATCAAAAACAATATTCCGCCGCAAAAATGGACAGAAGACAATATTGCCTTTATGAAACAACAGCTTATAAACATGGGTTTCGACTATGATTGGGGCCGTGAGATAGCGACATATAAAAGCGAATACTATCGCTGGAACCAGTGGCTCTTTCTTTTGATGTACAAACGCGGGTTGGTTTACAAAAAAAAGTCTCCGGTAAACTGGTGTCCATCATGTATGACGGTTCTTGCCAACGAGCAGGCTGAAAACGGGATATGCTGGCGCTGCGATTCCGAGGTTGTACAAAAGGATCTCCCGCAATGGTTTTTCAAAATAACCGAATATGCCGACAGGCTCTTGGCCGGTCACGATGAAATAAAAGAAAACTGGCCTGAACAGGTTTTGACTATGCAGCGCAACTGGATAGGACGCTCAATCGGACTTGAAATAAATTTTAAACTCGAAACCGGCGAAGATTTTCCGATTTTTACGACAAGGCCTGACACAGTTTACGGGGTTACTTTTATGGTCATAGCCCCCGAACATCCCCTGCTTGAGCGTGTTACCGACCAAAAAGTAAAAGAATTTATAGAACATGTCAGGAATCAGCCTATGATTGAACGCACGGCTGAGGGCAAGGAAAAAGAGGGCATAGATACCGGCATTAAGGTGGTAAACCCATTTAACGGCGAGACCATTCCATTGTACACCGCCAACTTTGTTTTAATGGAATACGGCACCGGAGCAATAATGGCGGTTCCGGCTCATGATACGCGCGACTTCGCATTTGCCAAAAAGTACGGCATCCCCCAAAGGCTTGTCATAGATAATCCATCATCGCCTTTTGACGCCGACAAATTAGAAGACGCATATACCTCTGACGGGGTGACCGTAAATTCAGGAGAATTCAGCGGGCTGCCTAATAACGAGGCAAAAGAAAAAATATCGGAATACGCAGAAAAAGAAGGATTCGGGAAACGTACGGTAAACTACCGCATAAGAGATTGGGGCATCTCTCGCCAAAGGTACTGGGGATGCCCTATACCGATGGTTATTTGCGAAAAGTGCGGAGAACTCCCTGTCGATGAAAAAGACCTGCCGGTCATTCTTCCGGCTGATATAGCCTTCGATAATCATTCGGGCTCGCCTTTGGTTACGATGGAAAGTTTCCTTAACACGCTATGCCCAAAATGCGGCCAAAGCGCCCACAGGGAAACCGACACAATGGATACATTTGTAGATTCCTCGTGGTATTATGCAAAGTATGCATCTCCAAATTCAGAAGATATATTCGACAAAACAGAAGCCGCTTACTGGCTGCCCGTAGACCAATATATAGGCGGTATAGAACACGCCGTACTTCACCTGCTCTATGCCCGTTTCTTTTATATGGTAATGAGCGACCTTGGACTCGTCGAAAGCGGCGAGCCGTTCAAACGGCTTCTCACTCAGGGTATGGTAATAAAGGACGGCGCCAAAATGAGCAAGTCAAAGGGCAACACGGTTGACCCCGACGAAATCATAAACAAATACGGCGCCGACACTGTGCGTCTTTTCATGTTATTTGCCTCGCCGCCGCAAAAAGACTTAGACTGGTCAGACAAGGGAGTCGAAGGCTGTTTTCGTTTTCTTTCAAGAATATGGCGCTTTGTAAATAAATACGGCCGCCTGTATCAAAAAGACTATAAGCTTGAAGCGACAGGCGAGAGTTTGAAAAAAATGCGTACCGAACTTCATCGTACATTAAAAATAGTGACTAATGATATAGAAGAACGTATGCAGTACAACACTGCGATCGCCCGCATGATGGAACTTATGAACTTTATGAACCAAATAGAAGAAAGCGAATGGGAAAGCGAAAACGGACGGGCCGTACTCTCTGAAACATTCGATCACTTTATACCCATGCTTTTTCCTTTTGTTCCGCATATAGCCGAAGAACTGTGGGAAATACTCGGCCATGGCGAATCTTTAAGTAAACACTCATGGCCCAAGTACATAGAGGAGTTGAGCGTACGCGAAGAGGTTGAGCTTGTTTTTCAAGTCAACGGTAAGATACGCGCCAAGGCAAATGTTCCGGCATCCATCACAAAAGAAGAAATGGAAGAAATGGCTCTCTCCAATGAGCGGGTAAAAGAAGCTACCCGTAACATGGAAATAGCCAAAATAATAAGCGTACCGGGCAAATTAGTAAATATCGTTGTAAAATAACGATTGTTTGTCAATGAAATTGACACCGGAGACAGAACCACCTTGTCGTTTTGATATGACCCCAGAGAACGAAATACTAAAATGACAGGTATTACTTTGTCGCAGATTAAAAAACACAGCGATACCGATTATTTTTTGCTTTCAGACGGCGCAGCGGCAAGGTTTTGAAAAAATTAATCATCACATTTTTTGACTGTACAAATATTTATCCTGAACTATTTTGACCGTAATTTATATTAATTTCAGGAGAGACCCCATGAAATACAGTTTGAATGATATCAAGGTCAAGACAGGTTCCAATTGCTTTATAGCTCCGAATGCGGCTGTAGTCGGCAACGTTACGCTCGGCAATGATGTCAGCATTTGGTTCAGCGCTTCACTGCGCGGCGACTCAAACACAATAACAATAGGCGATGAAAGCAATATTCAGGATTGCTGCGTCCTCCATGTTACTGAGAGAGTGCCTATAACCATCGGCAAAAGAGTCAATATAGCCCACCAGACTGTACTTCATGGATGCACAATTGGAAACAATGTACTCATAGGTATCGGCGCTATAATTATGGACGGCGCCGTCATAGGCGATAACTGCATTATAGGCGCCGGCGCACTTATAACCTCAGATAAAGTTATCCCCCCTAACTCAATGGTGCTTGGTTCGCCCGGAAAAGTTGTAAAACAGCTCAGCGACGAGGAAAGCCGCGAAATAATAGACTACAACATTAACTTCTATTTGAGCAACAAAAACCGGTATCTCAAAGAGTTGAAACCTCAGGAAGGAGAATAAGAATGACAAAGGCTCAAAAAGGCAACAAAGTGCGCGTTCACTACATGGGAAAACTTTCCGACGGTGAAGTATTCGATGTTTCATATGAAGATTCGCCGTTGGAATTTACAATAGGCAGCGGCGAGATCATAAAGGGTTTTGATAACTGCGTCGAGGGAATGGCCATAACCGAAAAACGCAGCATAACAATCCCGCCCGAAGACGCTTACGGCATCCGCCATGAGCATCTCATTATAGATATACCAAAGGAGCGTATTGCAGAAAACGTAAAACCGGAACTGGGACATTATCTTGAAATAAAAGTCCACAATGATAATGTCCGCGGCCTTGTAACAGAAGTCCTCGATAATACGGTGAAAGTCGACCTAAACCATCCGCTCGCCGGCCAGGAACTTACGTTTGAAATACAGCTGGTAGAGATAGTAGCTTAACAAGATGATGAAGGTTAAAATAAAATATTTTTTGCTTCTGTGTCTGATTGCACTCTCTTGCAGTTCTGCGGGCAGCGGCGGTGAGGACAAGTTTATAGAAATAAACTTTGACCCATCCTCGCTGGAGTCGCCGAACTTTCATTATGTAAATCCCGCAAAACACTTTTCGTTTACTGTAACACCGGGGGGGGGGGAATCTGATTCGTCAGAAAATTGCACTGCGGTTACCTGGGAAGGCCGTTTGGGCCAAAACGATTTCTACGGCTTTGCCGTTGAAAAAGACGATTTTCATCTGATTTTGTATTTCCCAAAACAGGGTAGTGGCTTCAACAAAGAAGGCATTCCGTTCACACTGGAACCTCCATCCCGTCAGGGCGTTGCCCCGGCATCAGGACAATACATCGCCGTTATGCGTAACGGTAATACGGTTTATAAAAATCCACAAGATCAGGTCTCGCTCAGTATACAGCATTCCACACCTGACAGCAATCTTACAACAATAAACATGACAACCCCAATTGTCTTTGATACGCCTACAACTACTGTCGTTACACAAAGCGGTCTGATGACACTGAGGGCATATTGATATTACAAAGTGTGAAGTGCAATCCTGAAAATCCCGGTAAAAAACCTTGATTATGTCTTGAAACAGCGCTTTTTTAGCGAAATTAATTGCTTTTTTTTTAAATTATTAAGTCCGATGGATTTATTAATCTTGACTTTTTAGCTCATTTTATAAGAATAACTGTATCGTGTATCGTTCGTAGTTGTTTTCAAATTTTCTATTAACTTTGGAGGAAATCCATGCAATTAAAATATGTATCTGCAATCTTCATCATGTTAGCGGCAACCATTATTATGGGATGCTCTTCGCAACAGTGTATTCAATCTCATCTGGTTGAAGAATACTACTTAAAACCGACATCAGGGGATGATGCGACTCGCATTGACGCCCTTGAAGAAGAAATTATTGCAGCTAATCACCGCAAAACGGCGCTTGTAAGAAGAGATCATATCATTGATCTTAGAACTAAGGTAGCCGAAGAAGATCTCGCCCTTCAACAAGACAGAACCCAATACCTTAGAGCAAATCTGAACTATGCAGTAGGGAAAAACGATGATGCTCTTGTAAAAAAAGCAGAGGCTGAATTTAAAGCTAATCAGGACGAGACAGAGAAAAAACAGTGTGTTATAGACTATCTGAAAGTGCGGAAAGAGGTTAACCGCGATGAAATAGCTATGGTTGACGCAGAGCTCGCTGCCAAGGTCGCAGAGCGTGAATACATAAGGGCAAGGATAGCAAGAGCAAATCAAGATAGGCAACTCAACGAAATTAGAGCCGGTGATAACGGTCATAGAATTAACGTTGAAGAATACGAAAGCGCCATGAAAGATGCCCAAAAAAGAGAAAAAGATACAAAAAAAACATATGATCAAAGCGCTGCACGTTTGAGCGCCACTCCATCATGCGGGTTCAATGAGAAAGATTTAGAGGCCTCGCCACAGGAGATCAGACAACAACAGCAACAACAACAGCAACAACAGCAGCAACAACAGCAACAACAACAGCAGCAAGACCAACAGCAGCAGCAACAAGACCAACAACAGTCAAACAATCAACCGGCTGTGCAGCAGCAAAATCAGCAACAGGCAAACGTACAACCGGCTCAACAGCAACAAGTACAACAGCAACAAGTACAACAACAGCAAGTGCAACAGCAACAGGCACAGCAAGTGCAACAGCAGCAGGTACAACAGCAACAACAGCCTGTTGTTAATGACGCCCAACAAGCAAGTAATGCACAACAATCTCAGACTTCACAACCCAAGCAAGAAAGAGATACTCAATCCAGTATAATTACTAATACAGAACAGGCAAGAAATACGCCTCGACCTTGTCCGTGCGATGTTCCGCAAGCTAATTAAGATTAAATTAACGGAGAACCAAAATGAATAATAAAAAAAATATTCCGGGCTTTCTGTTAAGCATCTTTACGGCAATTCTCTTTTTACACCCCGCGGTAACTTTTGCATTAACAGACCTTGAAAAATGTCAAAATGAAAAAACAGCGCTTGAACTTGAACTTCAACGTCAGGGCGACAAAATTCAGGCCAAGATAGACGAATTAGAAGCTGAAACCCAGAAAAAACAGGCAGAAATAGACGCCCAGCTTGCTGATAAAGAGAAAGAACTCGACAGTGCAAAGGCTGAGGTTGAGGCTGCCAAGAAAGAGACTGAAGACGCCAAAAAAGAGACTGAAGACGCCAAAAAAGAAATTGAGGCTGCCAAAAAAGAAACTGAGGCTGCTAAAAAAGAAACCGAGACTGCTAAAAAAGCCGTTGCCGACAGTGAAGCCCGCCTGAAAGCGTGCAATGACAGAGAAAAAGCTCTCCAAAGCAGGATTCAGGAACTTGAAACTCAACTCAGGGAGGGAGGACAGGGCCGGCCACGGAAGAGCGGCGGCTTGCAAAACAAAACTCCGCATGGAAGTCCTTTCACCCAATACACCTCTGAGGATGATCCGGATGGCGAAGAAACTGATGATCCGGATGGGCCATACGATGAACAGTTCGACAAGGAAAAAATAGCAGCCCTTGAGGCCGCCCTTGAGGATTTGAATACCCAACTTGAGGAATGCAAGGACCGCGTTCGCACTCAGAAAGAAAGGATCGACAAATTTGAATCTCAAAAGAAAGATTTTCAAAAAGAACTCCATGGTGAAATCAGAGACGGCGACGTTCGTATGCCCGATAACGGAAGAAAAAGAATAGTTATCAACATTGATGACCGTATATCCTTTGACCCGGGTTCGGCAACCCTCAAAAGAAACGTTTACCCGACTTTGAATAAAATAGCAAAGGTCATTGAAAATTACCCGGAACACAAAGTGTTAGTGGCAGGGCACACAGACTCTGACCCGATCAGCAGGGCAAATTTCAAAGACAATATGGAACTTTCAGAAGCAAGGGCAAACGCCGTTCTTGATTATCTGCTCAGAAACACTAATCTTGATGAATCTCGTTTTAGAGCAAGAGGTTTCGGCGAAAGAAGACCTGTAGCAAAGAACAATACTCCGGGCAATAAGGCTTTAAACAGGCGTGTTGATATAATAGTGGTTCCAGCCGACAGGGATATACCTGAGGATACTGAAGAAGACGACGAAGAATAAGAATAATAGAATCGTTAAAAACCTAAAAGGCGGATAATCATCCGCCTTTTTAGTTTTACAGCTTTTTGTTTTAATAATAGCTTGACATAGTGCCGCTTAATTTAATCATTAAACCATGAAATATCTTGTTATAGGTTCCGGCGGAAGAGAACACTGTATAGCTTGGAGGCTTCTAAACGATGGCAGCGCCTCGCAAGTCTTTACTTTACCCGGAAACGCCGGACTTCCTTCAAATTTACGAGTAAACACTGCCATAGATGACTTTGATGGAATTGCCTCGTTTTGTATCTCGGCAGACATAGACATGGTTGTAGTAGGTCCGGAAATGCCCCTCGCCGACGGGATCGTTGATTTTTTAACAGAGAAAGGCATTCCGGTTTTTGGACCTACCCGAAAAGCAGCTATGCTCGAAAGCAGCAAACTATACGCTAAATACATAATGGAAAAATACTCAATCCCGACCGCCAAATCCCGTGAATTTAACGGCAAAACCGAAATCATAGAATTTATCGAAAAAGAAAATGAGTATCCCCTTGTAATTAAATTAGACGCTTTAGCATCGGGCAAGGGAGTGATAATAGCTGCAAACAAATCTGAGGCGTTTGAATTTATAAACTCAAACGTAAAAGAAAATACAAGGGTTTTAACCGAAACCTATCTTGAAGGCGAAGAAGCTTCGATTCTCGGCATCTCAGACGGCGCCCACATAAAATGTCTTATTGCCGCTCAAGACCATAAGCGTGTTTTTGACGGTGATACCGGCCCAAACACCGGAGGAATGGGCGCTTACGCTCCGACACCGGTCGTTACCCCCGCCCTGATGGAACGCATACAAAAAGAAGTAATGCAGCCGGTGATAGACGGCATGGTCACAGAAGGCGCTCCCTTTAAAGGCGTCCTTTATGCGGGACTCATGATAGACAAAGACAAGTTCAATGTCCTTGAATTTAACGCACGCTTTGGAGACCCTGAAACTCAGGTTATACTCCCGCTCCTCAAGGGACGCTTGGGCGATATTATACATGCATCCGTAAACGGAACTATAGATAAACAGGAAATATCTTTTTCGGACATGCATGCCATAACGGTAGTAATGGCGTCAAAGGGCTACCCCGGAGCATACGAAAAAGGGAAACTCATCTCAGGTCTTGACGCCAAAACCAAAGATGTAACCGTCTTTCATGCCGGAACCGAAGAGAAAAACGGACAGGTGATAACATCGGGCGGGCGCGTTCTTAACGTTTCGGCTACAGGCCGCACTCTTGCGGACGCAAAAGACGCAGCTTACAATGCGCTGGAGCACATCTCATTTGAAGGCGCCTTTTACCGTTCTGATATAGCCTACAGGGCGCTCAAATAGTAAAAAACGCCAAACGCGCGCGAGTTAATGGGGAAAAAAGACTTTTTGGAAATTCAATCAGGCTAAAGTTTTTATTGTTTAAGTTTGCGGTGGTCTATATGTATAATCTTGACCGTTCTTTTTTTAATCTTCAACGCGCCTTCAGGGTTGTACTTATTTTGAACATCCTCAATTGGATGTTTGAGAAGCATACGCACCACCTCTTCTGTTTTGTTAAGCACATCAATCAAGATAAGGTTTTCATCATCCGTAAAATCTTGCAAGAGAAAATCTTCCGGCGACACATTGCTATTAACGCTATCTGCAACTCCTACGCGAACCTTGGCAAAACGATCCGATTTAAGCACCTTTTCCATAGACTTAATACCTTCATGCTCAAGTTTGGATAATATGTAATCGACACGCATCTCGCCCAATTCAAGCGTAGGGTCCTCAACTATACAGATAATATCTTTTACGTTAATTCTGAGAAAAGAGGCAATATAGAGAACAGATTCGCCTATAAGGTTTACGAAAGTTTGGGGTTTAAGAAGAGCAACGTCTTCTCCCTCAATCTTACCTTTTCCAATCAGGGATTTTTTCTTTTTTACGCGCACATCTATATTCTCGTTATTGCCTATTATATCAATAACCTTAAAACCGATGTTCTGCCTATTATTGGCGTAACGCTCACCCGGATTTCCAAAACCGACGATTAATTTCAAAGAAAAACCCCAATCATCTTTAATCTCCTTAATTAGGTACCCAAAAAAAGCAAAAAGTTACACTTCCGCTTCTGTTGAAGACTTGTCTTCTACCTTTGGACTATGTACCGCTATAATCACCAGTTCCGGGTTGCTGACAAGTTTAACGCCTTCAGCAAGGGAAATCCCTTTGGCATGTATATTGTCATCTATGTCTAAACCCGAAACATCAACCACGATTTTTCCAGGAAGATCTTGCGGATAACATTCAACTTGAATTTCATGGTAAGTTATCTCAATACGGCCGCCTGATTTTGTCCCTATTGGAGTTCCGGCAAACTCAAGCGGAACTTTCGTTTGTATCTTCTCGTCCTTGGTTACTCTGAACAAATCAAGGTGAGTTATTTTCTCCGTAATAGGGTCTTTCTGATAATTTTTGACAAAAGCCATTACATCCTCATTTCCCGGAATCTTGAGGTCAAACAGGATGTTTTCAGATATTTTGCCTTTGAAAAGGCCAAACAAGGCTTTTTCCGTTATTTTGATTGTTTGGGTTTGGCCATGCGCATAAATAACGGCCGGAACAAACCCTGAGGCCCTTAATCTATTATTGGCGTTTTTGCCGAAATTATCGCGTAATTCAGCTTGCAATGTTTTTGTTTCCATAAATATTACTCCTTAAAATTCAATATCTCAGTACTCGGAAGGGTCAAACAGCGAACTTACAGATTCGCCGTTATGAATCCTTCTTATAGCCTCTCCGAAAAGCCTGCCCACTGAAAGTATGGTAAGGTTTTCCAAACTTTTCCCTTCACCTATGGGTATAGAATTTGTACATATAATTTTTTCAAACCCAGCCGAATCAAGTTTCTCTTTAGCCCCGCCGGACAAAACCGGATGCGAAAATACACAATAGAGATTTTTTGCTCCGTTTTCTTTCAGCGCAACTGCCGCCTTGTATATTGAACCGCCTGTATCAACCATATCGTCAAGCAATATACAATTTTTGCCCTTTACGTCACCTATGACGTTCATAATGTAGGCTACATTGGCCTCAGAACGACGCTTGTCCATAATTGCAAGTCCGGCGTGAATATTCTTGGCAAAATAACGCGCTCTCTCTGCGCCGCCTGAATCAGGGGATACCACTACGCAATCCTCTATTCCAATCGAACGAACATAATCAATCAAAATAGGCGATGCAAAGAGATTATCTACCGGTATATCAAAAAATCCCTGTATTTGATCAGCATGGAGATCCATCGTAAGAACACGTCCAACACCGCCTAATTGAATCATATTAGAAATGACCTTTGCCGAAATCGGGACCCTCGGTTCAACTTTTCTGTCCTGCCTGGCATAACCGAAATAAGGGATTACGGCAGTTATCCTTGAAGCAGAAGCCCTCATCGCAGCATCAATTATCAGTAAAAGTTCTATAATGTGGTCATTGGCCGGATAAGAAGTCGACTGGACAATAAAAACATCCTGTCCTCTGACATTTTCTTTAAGCTTTACCGATATTTCACCATCCATAAAACGCTTGAGTTCAATTTTCGCAAGTTCCACGCCGGTATAGTCGGCTATTTCTTTAGCCAGCACTGCATTGGATGATCCTGAAAAAATTTTCATCATTTTAATTAAATATTATCCATTTTGTTTAAATTATCTAAATATCTTTCCAATTGAGCCAATTCGTCTTGTTTATTTATCCCGCTTCCCTCAATCGGATCATCTAAAAGCATAACGCCGACATCGAAACCAAAATTCAGAATATGCTCCAGCACATCGGTCAAGTAGTATTCGCGTTGGGCATTATTCGTATTCAAATTTTTCAACCCTTCAAAGAGCAGTTTCTTGTCAAAAACATAGGTGCCCGTGTTTACCTCTCCAATCAGTCTTTCTTGCGGTGAGGCATCCTTTTCTTCAACGATCCTTTGAAAAAAATTATTTTTGTCTTTAACAATGCGCCCATACCCCTCGGGGTTTTCGGGCCTCATCGTAAGCAGCGTCGCCTTAGTTTTCCCCTCACAAAGGCCTATAAGTTTTTTAAAGCTGCGCGGACTGATTAACGGAACATCCCCGCAAGCTACAACAACACGGCCATCAAACTCAGAGAGGGCTTTCTCAGCCTGCATCACTGCATGGCCGGTACCAAGCTGCTCCCTCTGCCAGACATGCTTCACTTCGGCAGGGAGAACCTCAAGTACTCTCTCTCCCTCGTAGCCTACAACAGCAACGAGAGTGTTCACCCCAGCCTCCGTGAGGCTGTCTATAACATGCCGTATGAGGGGCTTGTCCTTTAACTGATGAAGCACCTTCGGAAGCTGTGAATTCATCCGTTTGCCCTGCCCTGCCGCAAGAATTATTGCCGCTGCATCTTTAATATCAGCCCCTGAAAAAATCATCTGAGGCGCCAGGATTCGAACCTGGGATGCCGGGACCAAAACCCGGTGCCTTGCCGCTTGGCGACGCCTCAATAGTGTTACCGGAAAATCCGGTTAGTGCAACATAATCAGCCTCATTTTTGAGGCTTTCACATGCCGATAACGCCTTTTCTCTATCAGCAAAAAGACCCGCAATTGTCGAGCCTGAACCGCTCATAAAAGCGAAATCAGCGCCTGCGTCAAGCATCTTTCGTTTGATGCCTCTTAAAACCGGATGCCGTTCAAAAACAACCGGCTCAAAATCATTTACAAGCAAATTACCGGCTTTACTCAAATCTCCGGCCCTTATAAATTCACGTATAACGTCCTTCATACTGCCAACGTCCGGCTTTGAAAAATCTGTACCCCTGTCAAGAAGCAAGTAGGCTTCACCGGTATTAATATGGATACCATTGTTTACCAGAACAATTGCATAACCAAGACCGCCTTTCAGACTTTCAATTATATCTCCGGTTCCCTCGCATATCGCATACCCTCCTTCTAAAAGGAAAGGAACATCAGCGCCGGTCATAGAAGCCGCCCTGAGAAGACTTTCGGGCGGCAGGGCAAACCGGCGGTTCAACATACGAAGCACAGCGGCCGCATTTGAACTACCGCCGCCAAGACCGGCTCCAGCCGGAATATTTTTTTCAAGCAAAAATACGAAACTGCCTGAAATTCCCGCTTCCTTGCAAAAATTACGGACAGCCTTTGTTATAAGGTTTTCCTCAATGTCAATTCCGGCGGCAAAACCGCCAAAATCCCCTCCGGTGATTATTACATCCACAGATATTTCAGAAAGGCCGCTTGAATCAATATCAATGCTTTTAAGTTTTAAAATATCAAAAAGACCAACCTGAGCCATCAGACTGAAAATATTGTGAAACCCATCGTTTCTTTTATTCAGAATTTCAAGATGAAGGTTAATCTTAGCGTATGCTCTCTCTTCCTGTTCCAAAGGCGCGCCATAGTACTCCGCGACTAAGTTAATAAAGACGCTTTTTTTGTCAATCATTAATTATTTGTTGACTATAACCGGAACAAATTATTTTCTAATAAAAAATGAACATTTGGAGGAAAAACATGCACAATTCCAAGTTTTACCTATGCGAACTCTGCGGCAATATCGCCATCAAGGCTCATGACGCCGGTGTTCCATTAGAATGCTGCGGCGAAGAGATGCAAGAAGCCGTTCCCAATACGGTCGATGCATCTAAAGAAAAGCACGTACCAGTTGTAACAAAGGGAGACAACAAAATCAGCGTTGTCGTAGGCGATGTTAAACATCCGATGGAAGATAAGCATTTTATCGAATGGATATACCTTGTGTGTAAAGACAGCACTCACAGCCGCCACCTGCATCCCGGCGGAGAACCCACAGCCGAATTTTTGCTGTCTGCCGATGATAAACCGTTAGCCGTATATGAATTTTGTAACCTTCACGGCATCTGGAAGGCTAACGTTTAGAAAAATATGTTTACCGCACTGTAGAGACAAGACATGCCTTGTCTCTACAGTGCAATCAATTTACGATCAATTCACAATCAATTTACGGTCTAACGACACGTCATCGGCTTCGGCGCTTTCGACAAGTTCGGCATTGGTTATGCCGCTTCTGAAGCGCAGAACATTCAACATGAATATTTCAAGTTTGTTGACAATATTCGGGGGCAGTATCTCCCCGTCTATCTCAACCGACATTACCGGCAGCCTGCGCAGCCTTGCCCACGGGGTAACCAAGCCCTCAATAACACGCCCTATAAGGCAGGCAAAGGGCGAGATGTTTATAACGCCTGAATAATCATCCAAGAGAGCGGCAGAGGCGGCCCCGCTTGATACGGTAATCTCGGATTGAAGTTCAAGAGACGTAAAATAATCCTCAGCGTTTTTCATGATCTCATTCATATCATGCGGAGCATCAGGGATAAGCTCTGTAACTGCCAGAGCGTCTTTAATGCTTTTTTCGACCCTGTGTTTCCACCACGACTCAATTTTCCAATTTATAAGTTCTTTGAACTCTTTGGAAAAATAACGTTTGTAGAAAGGTATCAAATTGAAACGCTTTTTTATTTCATAGTGACGCACAAAATCACAGTAATAGACCCACTCTCCGACTCCGGATATTTTGCCTATGATCCCCCTTTTGCTTAAAATGCGTATAAGCTCATCCACAGAAAAATCGTCTCTCCGTACAAATATCTCGCCCACAATTAAGACTTTCGCCGTATCCTTTACTTTGCGCTTCAACGGTATCTTGGCTATTTCCTTAGCAATTGAAGCAAGAGAAGGGATCAGTTTTGTAGCATCGCGTTCGGCAACGCCTATGAGTTCCTGCCAAAGTTCATCGTAACGCGCCATGGCCGAGACAGGATCTGCAGCACAGGTTCTAAGCGAAGTTTCGACATCTTTCATTAGATCGGCAACCGTCATCGCATACCAGGCATATTTTGAAAACTGAGGTCCCAGTTCATTATACGAGTTTTCTGAATCAAGGGTTATTACCAACACGTTTTCAAGGCGCATGTCTTTGAAAAGGTTTTCGTAAAACACAAAGTATTGCCCGGTACGGCAGGGACCTCTTGTTGTGGGAACAAATAGCAGGTATATTTCGTCCTTACGGTACTTAGACGAAGAAAAGAAAGCCAACGCCTCGCCAAGTACAAGCTGCGAGGGAAGGCATTCTTTGCCCGACATATGGTTTCGCGCAAGCTGCAGTACATGTATATCGGGCACCGGTATCGCTTCGGCATTAATATCTATGCTGCGGACAGATGCAGCCAAGAGTTCGGTTGAGAGCCTGCCCATGCTTGAAAGCAAAAGTTTGACGTTTTTGTTGCCAAAGATTTCGATTCGTTTGTTTTCGTTTATATCCATGACATGCAGCGGATCTTTGCCGTTATTGATAAAACGCAGCCCGTTGTCGTAGCGCTCTTCGGAAGAGGCCTTGAGATTCCTGTAACCGTCTATAATATCTATAAAGGCCTCGACGCGGGTATCGACTCCGGCATCGGCAGAATGTGAATCAAGCTCAAGAATCAGAAACGGCTTGACGCCCATAAACCATTTGATATAATGAAGGATGAACGAATCAGGAGCGCAGCTAAAATTCGTTATGAACGTAATAAATATATTATCTTCTTTTGTAATCAGAGAAGTTGCCTTCATATCCTGCTGGCCGTAATACCAATACATATTGCTGAATATCTCAGAATCGTGAAATGGCAAAATATCAAACGGAATAACCGAATAACCGCGGCTTGTGAATTTCAGCGGTATGCCCATATTGGCATCTTTTGTAAAAGCATTATATGGCCTGCCAAGAATGGCCATGACAGGGCGCTGTGCAGCTCTGGCCTCCTCAAGCGCCCTTCGTCCCATTTCCATGCACTTTTCTTCAAAGAGCAACTGCTTCTCGTTAGCTATAGTAAAGGCGCGCCGTATTTCGGCCTCTGAAACGCCGAGCTGCCTGCTCATGGTAAGAAATCCCTCTAAGGCTTTTTCAAATCCGTACTTAAAACTTACAACCGGCATTAAAAAGACATTGGACTGCACATCAAGAAAAGCCTTCCCTATACAATACGGCAAACTTTGCGTAATAGGGCAAAAATTGGCATGTATGTCCTCTTCGTAGCTGGGCATATCCCTGAAGTGAGGCACAAATATAAAATCCATACCTTCGTTTAAATTCGACTGAACAGCTCCGTGCGCAATTTCTGCGGGGAAACAATACGAGCCTTCCGTGCGCGCTATGCCATCCCGCTCTATTGTCTGGGATTGTCTTGCCTCAATACCAAGCTCGTGAAAAAACCACGAATAGAGCGGCCACAGAGTATATACCGAAAAAGCCATCGGAATGCCAACCTTGTAGTCCTTTTTCTTTACAAATGTATCAGGATCAGGAGCGCATTCCGTGAACATCAATTGATTGCGTTTTTCTATATAGTTGTAAACCTGCGATTCGTCAAAACTGTTTTTCTTGCGGATATTGGTATACTTATTACAACGTCCGCCGAACATATACTTGTTGCCGTTT
>Ga0099364_10002418_pt1 | contig 29751 bp, 28 predicted proteins | sample TergutTh196P3_FD_73070 | JGI IMG/M metagenome (GOLD analysis project Ga0099364, IMG submission 73070) | Microcerotermes parvus P3 segment gut microbial communities from Pointe-Noire, Republic of the Congo - Th196 P3 | ecosystem: Host-associated > Arthropoda: Insects > Digestive system > Gut ...
AAAGTCCGGGGCGGCATGAAGGTCGAGCCCGACGGCTCGATAACTCTGCTCGATGAAGTGACGATTACCGCCGGCGGCGACACGACGATCGTGCTTTCCGACGGCTGGATCTCGGAGGGCTACGAAAACGAATTTGACAAAGAACCGATGAGCGCGAACGCCGTTCATTCGCTGACAGCCGAACCCCTCCGATACTTTTTTATTCACGTCGGCAAGGGCGGCGCGAAGATTACCTCTCCGGATTATCCTAAAGGGAAAGGTTTCCCCGGCGGTTCGATCATCAGGGTCAACGACGACGGCAGCGTAAATATCATCGACGGCCCGGTCAGTCCCGACGGCGGCGGATGCGCGGCGGGCGCGGGCATGGCGGGAGCGCTTATACCGGTTTTGGCCTTGTGGGGTGCGCGCAGGAGGAGAGAATAAATTCAACTGTTAAACTCGGGACGTAGATTTTTGGAATGAACGGTGATATAATAAGCGCGGCCCCGGTTACGGGTTGCCCGGTTGAGGTTGGGCCTCAACCGGGAGTTACACCCCAGATTAAAGCCGTCTCAAAATGAGTTTCAGCTTTAGTACCAAGACCAACCACGTGTTACGGCGCGGTTGGTCTTTTTTTAATTCCACCTTTTCTCTTTCAATCGCGCATTACAGCAATTTGACATAACGAATACGATGTATAACGGACGCGCATTGCGCGTCCGTTGCTTTCAGATACATTAAATCAAATTGCTATAAATCAAGTTGCTATAAAAAAGCCGCCCTCGCTTTTGCAGCGAGGGCGGCTTTGCTTCAGGCTGTTTGATTATTCAGCCCCCAGCGCATCCAATCTCTGATTAAGACACCATTCGGACATTTCCTGTCTGAGTGAAAAGTGTTTAGCGTGAAGCTCAAAAACCTTCTCGCGGTTAATGGGTCTGTTCCTAAACTCCGCTTGAAGCTCCTCCATAGTTTTCCTCATTTCATTCATTTTGTCCTGCATCTCCTGCGGAATCTGCGGAACCCCGCGCCCCGCCTTGGAGTCTCCCCACACAGGGCAGTCCCAGCCCGCTCCGCGGCCGCCGCCATACATCATCATGCCGCATCCGCCGTATCCCATTCTCATTCCGCGATTGCCATATTGGCGGCCGCCCTGCGCCATAGTGCAACAGCCGGAATAGCCTTGTCCCATGTACGCCGGCCCTCCGCGCGGCATGTTTCTCCTCCGACCATGACCTCCTGCAAAAGCCGTGCCTGCCACAGTCAGCACCGCGATTATCGCCGCAATGAACAAAATTCTTTTCATATTTCTCATGAGCGCGCCTCCTTGGGATATTTATATTTTAAAATTATATAGGATTTAGAACATATACTTATTGCGTGTTTCTACAATTTGTTCCTCCGCTTATATATGCAAAATCATCTTCGCTATTGAAAAATAAATAATCAACGAAGCGCCGTCAACTATGGTGGTAACGATAGGAGCGGCCATAATAGCCGGGTCAAGCCTGATTTTCTTCGCGACAAGAGGAAGAATACAGCCGACGCTTTTCGATATAATCACTGTCGCTATCAAACTTATCGATACCGTCATGCCCAGCAGATAATTCCTGTCATTCATCAGGTAAACGCGGATAAAATTCGCGGCCCCCAAAGCAAGTCCGCATAAAACGCCGACACGTACCTCGCGCCATAACACGCGCAGAATATCCTTGAATTGAATTTCATCCAAAGCTATTCCCCGAATGATTAATGTGGACGATTGGGCGCCGGCGTTGCCGCCAGTATCCATAAGCATAGGTATAAACGCCACAAGCACAGGCAAAACCGCAAGCGAATCCTCGAACATGGATATGATGCTTCCGGTAACTGTCGCGGACAACATGAGAAACATCAGCCAAAAGATACGGTTGCGCGATTGTTTAAACACGCCGGTTTTCAAATACGGTTCCTCGGATGGATTGAGGGCGGCCATCTTTTCAAAGTCCTCGGTGGCTTCTTCTTCGATGACTTGCACAATGTCGTCGACCGTAACTATGCCGACAAGCCGCCGCTCCTTATCCACCACCGGCAGAGCCAGCAGGCTGTATCTCTTGAACAGGTCGGCGATCGCTTCCTGATCCTCGTTTGTGTACGCGAAAATCGGATTCGTGTCCATAATATCGCCGATCTTATCCTGCGGTTTTGACAGCATAAGCGTTTTTGCGGATACCACCCCTACAAGCAGCTTATCGCGCCGGATCACGTAACATGTGTAAATCGTTTCCTTGTTTACGCCCGTCGATCTTATATTATCGAAAGCCTCTCTGACTGTGGCGTCTTCTTTCAAATCCACGTACTCGGTCGTCATGATGCTGCCCGCCGAGTCTTCGGGATATTGCAGAAGGTGATTGATTATCCGGCGCTTGTCTTCATTGACATTTTGCAGCACGCGCTTTACGACGTTAGCCGGCATTTCTTCGATGAAGTCAACCGCGTCGTCAACGAACAGCTCGTCGACGATTTTTCCGGCTTCGGCATCCGTCAGGGCTTCCACAATGATCTGCTGCTTTTCGGGAACAATATATGAAAAAACGTCGGCGGCAATATTTTTCGGCAAAAGCCTGAATATCTGGACGGTTTTTTCTTTGTTCAGACACTCAAATGTGTCGGCGATATCCACCGTATTCATTTTTACGGTCAATTCGTGCAGTTTTGTCGGGTTAACGGGATTTTCGTTTATCAGTTCCAAAATTTTTTTTTCAATCACGGCGCTGCCCTCCTTGAAATCATTCGTCAATTATCATAACCCAGCCGGGCGATATCGGCAAAAACCAAATCCAATTCCGATATCGGCCTATTTTCGTTGACTTAAAATCCCTTTGGATGTAATTTGTATCTCGCTTGGGACGACGATTGAAAGACTCTCGCGAGAGGTGGCGGAAGTTGGATAAAACTACCCGAAACGAAAAGGCCACGTCGGGAAGGGCGGCGCAAAGAAGCATGATCTTCGTCAGAATATTTTTATATTTTGCCGTGCTTATTATCGGATTACGCATAATGCTGCCGCGGCTCGTGTTCCACCCGATGGCCGAGGTGGCTGATACCCCCGAGGCTTACGGAATGACGTTTGAGGACGTGATGATCACCACGTCCGACGGGATTGCCTTGAACGGATGGTTTGTCCCGGCCGAGAACGAGCGCGCCACCCTGTTATTTTTTCACGGCAACGCGGGCAATCTCTCGCACCGGCTCGACTCGATCGAGATATTCCGCGACCTCGGCCTCTCGGTATTCATCATCGGCTACAGGGGATACGGCAAAAGCGGCGGACGGGCGTCGATCCCCGGGGTAACGCTGGACGCTCTCGCGGCGTGGAAGTATCTCACCGAGGATCGCGGCATAAACCCCGACAGGATAGTAGTGTTCGGCCGTTCGCTGGGAGGCGCGGCCGCGATGGAACTGACGCGTCATGTCAAACCCGGCGCGCTGATTCTGGAGTCCACATTCTCGTCGCTCCCCGAGATGATAAAAGTGCCGTTTCTCGTGCCTGTTCTGCGTATTTTAGTCGGCGACATCTGGAACTCGGCGCAAGCGGCGACATTGCTCACAGTCCCGACGCTCTGCCTCCACAGTCCCGACGACAACATCGTGCCATACGGCTTCGGCCGGCGCCTTTACGATAACGTCGCTTCAGAGAAGACATTCGTCGAGCTTCGCGGAGACCACAATCACGGTTTCCTTGAATCCCTCGACATATACATCCCCGCCCTAAATAAATTCATCACGGATAATTTCGGTCTTTGACGTATAATTAAACGCTGAGTATGTGGGGAAGGGGTACCTTTATGCCTGAAAAAATCCGTAATACGCCGAGCGTGAAAAATTTTTTGCGCTTATCGAAGACTAAAGTCGCGCTCATATCGCTGGCGCATGGAATCAATGACATGTACGCCGGATTCCTGCCGACCTTCATGCCATTCATAAGGGAAAATCTCGGACTGTCCTACGCCCTCGCCGGAAGCTTCAACGTCCTGGCGGGGTTTTTCGATATGCTCTTACAGCCGATCATCGGTTTCCTCTGCGACCGGATTCGCAGGCCCGTCCTGATTATGATCGGCCCGCTCCTATGCGGGCTCGGCGCCGTCATGATGCCCAACGCAAACTCCTATGCGGCAGCCCTCTTTTTTGCCGGCCTCTGGGGACTCGGGAGCACGTTATATCACCCGCAGGGAACGGGCGGTATCGGCTACGTTTCAAACCCGGAGCGCTTCAGGCAATCAATGACCCTGTTCAATGTCGTGGGGACGGTGGGAGCCGCGTTAAGCCCATTCGTAGCCGTGACAATCGTAACGACGCTCGGCTATCGCTGGCTGCCTTTGGCTCTCATTCCCACGCTTGTCACGGCGCCGCTCATTTACTTTTCAATGCCCATTCTGAGAGACGAGACCAAATCGGACAAAAAGCGCGGCGGCCTCCTCAAGACACTCCTGTCTCTCTTTGCGCTGCTCTACCCCATTTGGGGCATTGCCATGCTCCGCGACCTTATATACCAGTGCGTGCGCTTTTTCCTGCCGATGAAGATAGCCGCGCAGGGCGGCAATTTGGAGTCAGTCGGCACGGTTGTGTTATGCATAACTCTCAGTTGCAGCTTCGCGATGATCCCGATGGCTAAAATCGCGGGACGTTTCGGCAACAGGAGGGCATTGCGGGGAAGCCTGCTCGCGGGAACGGTTATTCTGCTTGCGGCTGTCTTCTCGACAGGGTTACTTTCAATAGCGCTTTACGTTATTGGGGTCTCCTGCGTTTTTTCGACGCTTCCGCTGACGACGGTGATGGCCCAGACACTGGCTCCCAACGAGCGAAGCATGGCAAGCACAATCGTGCTGGGGTTTGCCTGGGGCTTAGGCAATATGCTGGTCTCGCCGTTCGGAAAATTTGCCGATCTGTTCGGAATCGACGCGGCGTTCGTGCTTCTGGCGCTTCTTCCTCTCCTCGCGATGCCGCTCTTTCTGACACCGCCTTTCAAAAAATTGAAGGATTAATACCGAATCTTATGGATTCGTCACCGAATACTCCGCGAAGATGTTTTTGGTCACGTCAATAAAATCGTTAAATTGAGCGGATATTGGTTTGTTGAAAAGGTGCATAAGGCTGATGTCGCAATTAATCAGGATATCCTGTACCAGAAAAGTCAGAACGTTGCTCCGAACGCCGGAATAATGTTCCATGACATGCCGCAGGATGGTCTGCGGCATAAATACCCCTACGTTTCCCGTGTTGCATAAAGGCAGCAGCGGGAATAAATTGCTGGATTCAATAACAATTTTTGGCTTTGCGTTGAGTTTAAGATATTCTTGCGCGATTTGGGCGTGAATTTTGGATTTGCTGGGATTCAGAATGATGGGGATAGTTTGGATTTGACCAAGCTCAACCCCCTCTGTAAGCGAGGCTTCAATGCTCTGTTCGGGGAATCCGAACTGGAGCAGAAGTTTTCGCGACGCAAGAAAATACATCTTCCTGTCCCGCAAAAGGGTTGTTGATGTAATCATACGTTTTTGCGCGACGCCTATATCTTCCAGGCCGATAATAAAATCAATTTTACTGTCCATAAGGTCTTTAATCAGTAACGAGGTATGATCCTCCCTCAAGGAAAGCTCGACAAGAGGATAAAGCTTGTTAAACCGGGAGAATATGAGAGGGAAGAAGATCGGCGCGCGGGTAGGCGTAATGCCTACCCGTATTTTTCCTTTTTGCTGGGAGCGGATGTAGCTGAATTCAGCCAGCAATCGCTCTTCCCGGTAAATAGATTGGCTTATGTACTCCATGAACAACTCGCCGGCATGAGTCAGTTGTAAGCTTGGCTTACGGCTGAAAAGCCGGACGCCGTAATAATCTTCCATGCGCCTTATATGCTCGCTTAGGCTTTGCTGGGATATGTGCAGGTTGTTCGCCGCTTTCGTAAAGCTTTTATTCCTCGCAACTTCTTCAAAGTATCGAAAGTAATGCATGTACATAAGGTCACAACCTTTTACCTGTGGACATCACAAAACTTTGCTCATTGACTATATTTCAACATAATTATTATTATATTAATAAAGTTTATATTATTGTTAAATTTGTAAAAAGTCAATTACGTTACCAGGGGGGAGGGTGTATATGGTAAACGGTTTGTATTGCTTTGGGCATAATCCATCACGAAGTTAATACATTATGAGGAGGAGTAATCATGTCGGAAATCATACCAATCATACCAAGATGGGAATGGCGAACATTCGGCCAAGCATTCGGCGAGTCGGAAGAAAAGATTAAACAGCACGAGGAGAAGGGTTTCAAAAAGAGCGAAGAAAAGTACATATTGTCCAAAGTGAGTGGTGAGAACGTAAAGTTTCGCTTCGATTTAATTGATATTAAAACTTTGAAGCAGGTTAACGGCGACAAGCTCGAGCAGTGGTACCCGGCAATGAAAGAGGGCTTCCCCATCTCCAAAAGCAATCTTGATGTTTTATTCCGTGATTTCTTCAAGGTTCCCGCGCCGGAGTTTAAACGTGATACCTATACGTACCAAGAATTTTTGGATGAGTTGGTCGTCCCCTGTGACCGGTTGTGCGTGGTTGATGTTTACAAAGAGCGCCACGCTTACGAAATAAACCAGGCCACTGTGGAAATCGCCGATACTACGTTTAACGGGGTTCCCATGCGCACTGTCTGCGTTGAGCACATTGATCCCGATAATGTAATCGCTACCGTGCGCGAGCTTGGGCTTATCGGCTTTGAGAATATCAACTATATAAACGCCATGAAAACTGCCGTTGGGATGGGAAAGGAATAACTTTAATGAGCAGAAAAGCGATCATTGACGTGGGTTCCAACTCCATCAAGTTCTTTTTGGGCGATTTAGGTCAGGACGGCGTCCTCCGTACCGTTATGGATGAAAACGACATTGCCCGCCTGGGCGAGGGCCTGCGCGAGACAGGCGTGATAAGCAGCGAGGCTATGCGGCGTAACAGCGAAGCCATCGCCGGATTCACCGAAAAAGCCCGCGCGAACGGGGCCGATGAGATCGTCTGCGTCGGAACCATGGCATTGCGCAACGCAAAAAACTCCGACGAATTCTTAAAACTCGTCAAAGAAACCAGCGCCGTGGAGCTTCGCGTCATCCCGGGCGATGAAGAAGCCAGGCTGTCGTATCTGGCCGTGCTTTCCGGCCTTCCGCTGCAAGACGGCAAGCTCGCGATTTTTGACACCGGCGGTGGCAGCACCGAGTTTGTTTTCGGTGAAGGCAGCGCGGTCAGCAAGCGTTTCAGCGTAGACCTTGGGGCTATCCGTATTACGGAAAAATATTTCCAGGCAGACCCCGTTTCCCAGGCTGACGTAAGCGCCGCCATCGCTGAAATTGACGGAGTTTTTAACGAGCATGACGTCAGCGGCAATGTCGCCCAGCTCGTGGGGATGGGCGGAACCGTAACCAGTATGGGCGCCGTGAAGCACAAAATGGCTGAATACAACCCGGATGTGATTCAGGGCTCCACACTTACGTTAACCGATGTAGAGGAGCAGATTGAAGCTTACAGTTCAAAGACCATTGAAGAACGCAAAGAAATTATCGGTTTGCAGCCTAAGCGCGCTGACGTTATCCTGGCCGGAGCCTGCATATTAAAGGTCATAATCACTCGTCTCGGCGTTGACAAGCTGACCATCAGCGACCGCGGTTTAAGGCATGGATTGGCTTTTGATATGCTCGCCAAAAAATGATGAGACCAAAGGAGAAGTTTGAAACCATCGCTAGGACATTTCATGTTGTTTTGTGACTTTCGAAGAGAGGAATGATAATAATTATGAAACGTAACCTGATTCTGCTTTGCGCGATTTTGATGTTTTCTACCATTGCCGCCGGAGAAGCCGCGGCTTGGGTTCCCACCAGGCCCATTACCATCGTCACCCACGTAGGCCCGGGCGGCGGCATGGACGTGGCTACCCGTCTGTTTATCGATATAGCGCGCCAGTACACCGACGCCGTTTTCGTCGTGGAAAACATAACGGGCGGCGGCACCATGATTGCGTCACGGGAAGTGCTCAGCCGGCCCGCGGATGGCTATACCATATTCGGCGCGGCGATGTCAAACGTAAACAATGTCGTCGCTCAAGGAGAAAGCCAGGAGGAATTGATTGACGGCTACTACTGGATTGCCCAAATTCAAAGAGATCCTGGAGCGATTATCATCACAAACGAAGCAAAGAACGCGGGCCTCGATTTTAACGGCATTATAGCGCAAGCAAGGGAAATGGGCGGAAGGCAGGTATGGGCTGTCCCGCTGTTGGGCGGAAACAAGCATTTTGAAGTGCTTATGACATGGCAGGCAACAGGCGTGGAGGGTACTGCCGTACCCTTTGAAACCGGCCCTCTGGGCGCGGCGGCGGTACTTAGCGGCGCGGCCCATGTCCAAATGGGTAATCCCTTCGATACCGCGGGGCGCGATTTATGGGTCGCCGCGATAGCCTCCCCCGAGCGTATGCCCGGTTTTGAGGATTCCCCCACGTTTGCGGAGCTTGGCTTCCCCGAACTTAATAACATGAGTATGTGGCGCGGTTACGCCGTCAGAAGAGGCACGCCCCCCGAAATGATCCAATGGTTCCAGGACCTTGTCTCTCAAATCTCCGTAAATCAGGAGTGGATCGAATACAACGCCGGGAATGCCATAGCGCCCACGGCAGTCTTTACCGACGAGTTTCGAGAAGTCATCCAGACTACCATTGATGAAACCGATTTTTGGTTAAGGCATCTCGGTATGTTGGAATAGATTTATGCGAAGCACCGCAGGGGCGGCAGAAACCGCCCCTGCGAGGGTGTTCAAATAAATTAGGAGGGTTATAAAATTGACGGAATTTGCAAGATATATCGCTTCTTTGGGTCCTATGTACCAGTCGCTTTTCCTGTTTGTCTTCCTGGCAATTATATGGGCATTGACCAGGGTTTCCCCGAGGCTGCGCCCATACTCGGGCCAGATACTGGTGCTTGCGTCGATTCTGTATATGGGGGCGCTGTTTGCCCTTCTCACGCTCACGTTTCCGCAGCCCAGAGGCTTGATGGGCGGCGTGACAAACGCGGGGACCATTCCCCGGGTTTGGTTTGCGGCGCTCGTCCCCTGGGTTGTACTCGCGTTGATTCCGATCTTGACGGGAAAGGAAAAGCCCGACCCGGATTGGGGCAACCTGCGCCTCGTGGCGCTGACGCTTGCTCTCATCGCGATCAGTTTGGCGCTGTTTGACGTCATCGGCTATTATCTCAGTTCTTTCCTGTTTATGTTTGCCATCATGTGGATTCTCGACTGTCGCAGCAAGGTACAGCTTATTTGCGCGCCTGTGGGGTGGGTATTATTTACATATTTCACTTTCGCAAGGCTGTTGCATCTCCCATTGCCCGTCGGCAGGCTGTTCAGTTTCTTGCTTAGCTGAAAGGAGTGTTTGCTAATGGGCGATATATTGCAAAATTTATATTACGGGCTTATCCCACTGCTCGGCGTCGCTCCCATGCTGCTGATCGCGATTGGAGTGTTTGTCGGAATTGCGGCCGGGGCTATCCCAGGCATCTCGCCGGCCATGGCGGTGGCGTTGTTTTTGCCGTTTACCTTTGCCATGGAGCCGACATTGGGCATCGTCATGCTGATGGGGATTTATAAAGGCGCGAATTACGGCGGCTCCATAACGGCGGTGAGCATCAACACGCCGGGCACGCCGTCCGCGGCAGTCACGGCTTTTGACGGATATCCGCTGGCAAGAGCAGGGCGCGCCGGCGAGGCTATGGGGATTTCCCTCTATGCCTCAGTTATAGGCGGCCTTATAGGCACGCTTATCCTGATTTTCTTCTCGGTCCCCCTTGCGCGGGTCGCGCTCACGTTCTGGCCGTCGGAGTATTTTGCCCTCTGCGTCCTGGGACTGACCACCGTGGCCACTTTGGGCGGCAGTAATTGGCAAAAAGCGCTTGTCACGGTGATGTTCGGCCTGATGCTCAACACGGTCGGGCTTGACCCGATTATGGGCGTGAGGCGTTATACCTTCGGCGTTTTAAGGCTTTACGACGGATTTCACCTGATCCCGGTCATGATCGGCCTTTTCGCTTTGGGCGAGCTTTTCAGCAATCTCGAAGACTACAAGGCCGGCGAAGAAAAATTTGAAAAGATTTCGTATAAGTGGCCGCCGCTGAAATATTACTGGAATCTGCGGGGCTCCATTACGCGCGCGAGCATTGTCGGCACACTCATCGGGATATTCCCAGGTGCGGGCGGCACTATCGCGTCTTTTTTGGCGTACGACGTGGAAAAACGCCTCAGCAAGCAGCCTGAAACATTCGGCAAAGGCGCTCCGGAGGGCGTTGCGGCGGCGGAGGCGTCCAACAGCTCCTCGGTGGGCGGCGCGATGGTTCCGCTGCTGACTTTGGGCATACCGGGCAGTTCGACCACGGCGGTGCTGATCGGAGCTTTGATGATACACAACATACAGCCCGGGGCGGAGATGTTTGTAAAGCATCCCGACATTGTATACGGCATATTCATGTCCATGTTTATCGCGAGTTTTTTCATGCTGGCGATAGGCTTGGTCGGAGGAAAGCTCTGGGTGCGCATCACCGATCTTAAAAGGAACATTTTGTACCCGTTTATACTGACCTTTACCGTAGTAGGCAGCTACGCGGTCAACAAGTCGATGTTCGACGTCGGCGTCTGCTTTGCTTTCGGCATTATCGGGTGGTTGTTCAAGCGTTACGGGTTCCCGGTCGCCCCTGTCGTGCTTGGTTTGGTTTTGGGACGCATTGCCGAGATGAATTACAGGCAGGCTCTTATGATCGGAGGTTTCGCCAGCTTTTATACCCGGCCGTTGACAATGATTCTGTTTATTCTCTCGATTGCGTCGGTCGTAGTCCCCGTCATTCAAAAGCGCAGGGCGGAGAATAGAGCAAAGCAGGCGGGATAGTGATGTCAATGCGTAAGACCAGATTGCAATCAAAAAATTTAATATTATCGCCGCCAATGTAGGGGCGGCATTCTGCCGCCCGTCCGAGATGAAATCTGCGAAAGCGAAAGGAGAACAATAAAATGTTTGGCAAAAGTGCGCGTAAAGTATGGGATCTCGTGAGCAAGCACCACGAATATGTTTTTGAATGTTTTGAAAATTTTGAAAGTGTGTTCAAAAACCATATGTCAAACAATGTTGACGGGGTTGCGGAGGATGCTAAAAAGGTCGCCGAATGTGAGGAACAGGCGCGCCTTAAACTCCGGGAGGTGGTAAAGGCGTTCCTGGGCGGGTCTTTTTTGCCGTCGACTCGAAAAGAGCTTTTGCAGATTGCGAAGATGAACACCACAATAGCGCGTATGTGCAAAAAAATCTCGAATGAACTTGTGCGCGGGGACTTTTTCTTACCGAAAGAGGCCGGAGACAGGATGGTTGAGATGATCTCCCTGACAAAACAACAACTGGCGGCTTTGTCAAAAGCCCAGGAATTACTGTTCAGCAATTTCGAGCAGCTCATCAAAGATGAGGAAACTTTGCAGATAATCAGGGATTATGAGCAGGAAGTTGACGAGATACAGGAAGCCATTATCGTGGATATATACAAGGGCGATATGAAATTTTCTGAAAAATGGTCTATTCGGTATTTTGCCAATAAAATTGCCGATTTCTCGGACCATATCGAGGAAATTGCCGATGAAATAGAAATAATGGTCATACTGAGGAAGGTGTGATGAGCTGGATATTTATTTCGTCCGGCGCTTTTCTCGGATGGGCGCTGGGCGCCAATGATGCCGCCAACGTTTTCGGAACTGCCGTTGGAACGAGGGTAATCCGGTTCCGCACCGCCGTCTGCATATGCGCCGCCGCCATCCTCATAGGCGCCATCCGCGAGGGGCAGTACGGCATCGGAAAATTGGGCGGTTATGCCGCGATCAACAGCGTAAACACGGGGCTTGCCGCCTTTGTAGTCATGCTTGCCGCCGGCCTTACCGTTACTGTGTTCACCTTCATGAAACTGCCCGTCTCGACATCGCAATGCGTGATTGGGTCCATAATAGGATGGGGGCTTTCGCACGGGACAGCCGATTTTTCGGAAACGGCATCCTTTGTCTCCGCATGGGTCGTAACGCCGTTTGGCTCTATGGTCGCGTGTTTTATACTCTGCAAAATGTATGAAATGTTTGTTGAGAGCAAAATCAAAGGACTTGCCCAGCTCGATTTTATCATCAAAGCAGGCTACATGGTATCGGGAGCGCTGGCTTCGTACTCGCTGGGCGCAAGCAACGTCGCAAACGCGACCGGCATTTACCTCAACGTCCCCGGGATATTTGACAGCGCGTTCCAGGCGGCGCTTGTCGGCGGCATAGCTATCGCGCTCGGCGTACTGACCTACAGCAAACCGGTCATGTTCACCGTAGGGGAAGGGATAACCCAGCTTTCCCCGGTGAGCGGCTTCCTCGTGGTGCTTTCCTGCATCTTCATCGTATATCCCTACGCATTGATTGGAATTCCCGTTTCAGTTTCGCAGGCTGTCATCGGCGCGGTAATAGGGGCAGGTCTTGTAAAGGGTGTAAGGATGGTGAAGTTCAGAGTTTTGAAAAACATAGCGTTGGCATGGTTTGCCACCCCCATCATCCCCGGAATTATCAGCTTTGCCTTCGGCACGTGGCTGAGAATATGAAAACGAGGCAGGCGCTCGTCGCATGAGCCCATGGGAGTTTGTTAAAAATATATTTTTAGCGCTGGGCGGGCTGGGTCTGTTTTTACATGGATTGGCCATGATGTCCGACGGCCTCAAGAAGCTGGCGAGAGATCGTATGCGCGCCATAATTGAAAAAGCTACGTCAAACCGTTTTTTTGCTTTCCTCGCCGGCATGATAATCACCGTTATCATACAAAGCTCCACCGCTACATCGGTCATGGCGATTGGCTTTATCAACGCCGGCCTTATGACGCTGTCACAGTTTATCGGCGTCGTTATCGGCGCCACCGTCGGCACTACGTCTACGGCATTTTTGATTTCTTTCAGAATCGACCCCTTCGCACCGCTTTTCATTTTTACCGGTGTTTGCCTCTTTCTGTTTTCCAAAAGGAAAAAGATCAAAAACATCGGAATCGTCATAACGGGAATCGGCGTTTTATTCTTCGGGCTCGCGACGATCGGCGATCCTTTCAAGACGTTTTCGGAGCTGGACGGCTTCCAGAGAATGCTGACAGCGCTTCAAAACCCCTTGCTTGCCTTCATAGCCGGTTTGGTCTTCACCGCCATTATCCAAAGCTCCGCGGCGTCGTTGAGCATAGTCATCACAATGTCTATCAGCGGCGTCCATCTGGATTTTAATACTGTAGCGTTTTTGCTGCTTGGCTCACACGTCGGCACTTGCAGCACCGCGCTGCTTTCCTCGCTTGCCGGCAGCCGGGAGAGCAAACGCGCCGCACTGGCGTTCGCGACGTATAAGGTTATTTGCGGCGTCCTTTTCGGCGCGATTCTCGCCGCTTTTCCCGCCTTTATCGGCTGGTTCGAAAGCGCTTGGAGTGATATTGTCATGAGGATTGCTATGTACAATTTATTTTACAGTTTGTCAACGGCTACTGTGATGATATTTTTTACCGGCCAACTGGCCGCGTTCGTTCACTGGCTAATGCCCAGGCTGCCCGAGGAGGACCGCGTTAAGCAACTGCTCTATCTCGGCAAGGACGACGAGCCATCGGCTAAAACTACCTTCAAGCAAGCGTACAGCGAGATTATCCGAATGAGCAAGATGGTATTTGTAAATTTGGGACTCGCCATTGAGTCCTTCTACGATAAAGACCCCGAAAAAGCCGCCGCGGTAATGGACACTGAGGAGACCATCGACTATTTAAAGAGCGAAATAACGGCGTACTTAATACATATACGGAGCAGCGAACTTTCGCCGACGGACATAGAAACGCTCAGCCTGATGCTGCACATGGTATCCGATTTGGAGCGGATCGGCGACCATGCCGAAAATATTGCGGAATACTCCATGAGCGCGGAAAATCAAAGCGCATTCATTTCCGACGGCGGCATGGAAGACCTGCATATATTGAGCGACACTGTACTCGAATCGCTAAGACTGGCGCTCGAAATATCCGAAACCCGCGACAGCTCGCTCATTTCACAGGTTGAGAATTTTGAGCAGAATGTTGACGATTTGGCTAAACTAAGCCTTGAAAAGCATGTCTGGCGCCTTAAAAATGAGGTGTGCGACCCTCGCGGCGGCATCATCTTCACAAACATGGTGAGCGATTTGGAACGCTGCGGCGACCATGCCCACAACATTGCCAACGCCTTTGTGAATAATAAGCTTTGGGGCGTGGTACCTGTAAATGCTTAGGACAGATACCTGAAACAACAACAAACCTTTCTCAAAAGCTTTGCCATATACTCTTAATCTCAATGCTCTCGCTTCTTTGTAATATTTTCTATGCGTTTATCATGACGATTGGTTTACAAATCTCGAGAAATGCTTTTCATATATGGGAAAATAATGGGTTACTTTATGGATGACGCGATGATTATTCAACAAAAAACCCCGCCAAAGAGACATCACTGATCACTTCCTTACAAGTGAAATACTTCACGCTGTGCGTTTTTTGACAGTAACTAATGAACAACACAAGTATGAAGTGTCTCGGTCATTGTCATTTAGGCTGCTCGCGTGGTCATAGGATATATTCCTCCTCGTGGGATTATCTAATAGGTCTCCAGCAGAGCCACATAATATGATTTATTTTTTCACCAATCGTCTTATAGCTTTTAGCCGCAACCAATTATCCTTGTAGGTTTGACGTAAATCTCCTGTCGCAATTTTACGAAACAATTTGTTGTAATAATACTTCAATTCCAATAAAAATCTGCGTTTCCGCCAATAATCCACATCTTCATCGACATCACAACTATGAACTTCCTTTTTTTGTAATAATTCCGTATCTTCATAAGGATTTTTCTGCTCATGTTCATGCTCATACTTCTGTTCATTCAATGTGATAAATCCCGTGACTAAAGCGTTGGTGTCACTTTCAACAAAGCTATAGGTTTTTTGATCTATGACACCTGCCCAATCGTTAGGCTTTTCCGCTATAAGCATAGCGTCGGCTTGGGAGCCATCAAGAGAATACCACTGCTGAATAGCTCCCGGAGGAGCTGCGTTCGTTGAGGCGTGTAACGGTTTCACGTTTATAAATCTTGCCATGGCAATCATCCCATCCATGTCAAATCTGTAAGTATCTATCGGATATCTATGACGCTCAAAACCTCTTGGGGCTATAATACAAATCAGACCTCCGCGTTTGAGTACCCGAACAATTTCACTAAGTGTCAGCCAAAAAAATTCTATATGTTCAAAAGCCTGCCCAGATATGACCACATCGAAAGATTCGTCATCCAGCATATGCCAAAAATAAGGTTTTTTCGCTACAATATCAACGTTTGGGCCGGCTTCCATATCTAAGCCTGTATATAAGAATCGTTTGTCGTTAAACAGCACTTTATAACTTCCGTTTACATCATAACTGCCCACGTCCAAAATGGAGATAATTGGTTTTTGTGCGGATGATGGAGATAATGGATGTTCTTTCTGTAAGTAATTCTCTACAAACCAATTCATCCTCAACACGGAACTTTCATGCATCTTTTTCTCCTTTTCAAATCGCTTTATATGTCACGAACACATACAAAATCAGCGAACCCCCATAACGGAAGTCCGCTGAAATAATTGTTCGTATCTAAAAAATTCGACGCGGCAGTTGGATTTACATTTGAGAATAAATAGCCAAGCGTAGCCCGTAGCCCGTAGCCCATAGCCCATAGCCCATAGCCCGTAGCCCGTAGCCCGTAGCCCGTAGCCCGTAGCCCGTAGGATTATGCCCGGCTTGTTGTGTTTGTCAAGGGGTATTTTAAACAAATAAGCACCTCTTGGTTATTAAAATAATCTCTTACGACTTGCATATTAGTGTAGCATAAATCTCCCAACACTGATTCGATTTACTCGAAAACCCCACCGCGTTATTATCACAATCACAGAGAACGCACCGCTTTCATAAAGTCGTCTGTGTTTGCATACAATTCGGCCGTGCCGTTTTCGACGGCCCTGTGCGCTTCTTCCACGTCGGCCCAAAACCCCGGCGACGGATAGCGGACGGTCAGATCAAACGGTATGCCGTTATGAAGCTTGATCTGGTGCAAAAACATGTTCACGGCGTCGCTTAGCGAAATGCCCAAGGTATTTAGAATGGGAACCACCTGTTCTTTGATATCGGATTTTATTCGGACTGTTGTAGACATTATTACCACCTCCGCATGCATTATCGAGCATCTTGCATACGAATGTCAAGGAAAAGTGTTGTACCGCAAATAAAATTATTGCTCAATTGAAAGAAAATTAGTATTACAGCTTCTCTATTTCCTCCCGCGCGATTTCCACCCAACGCGCGGCGTTGCGCGGATTTTTTCCCAGAGTGTTGTTATCCTTCATTATCAGCTCGGGCACGCAATTTTTTGAACACTCAAGCGCTTTTCTTATCTCGTCCCGCACGACCTCCTCGTCCATCTTTGCGACCGCCAGGTGGGACGGGTTGGGTTTTATGGACGCGATGTAGTCTTTACCCAATAACTCCTTAATCGTTTCCCATTTCGCCCAGGGGGACACGGATATCCTACGGAGCCTCGGCAGGTTTTTGGCGTATTTCCAGCGCATGTCAAACCCCTCGCAGCAGCCGTAGCAATTCAGTCCAAAGCGTTCAGCTATCCGCTTATGATACGGAAATACGAACTCGTTATACATCTCGGGGCTCACGGACGACGTCTCCTGGCTTTCGACAAACCCCCACATATCCATCGTGGTTATTTTTTGGGGATCGTACTCCGACCCCGGCAGTTCGTTAGAAAATCCAAAGCCGCCCGAACCGACGTACGTGCCGCCGGTGTTTAACGCAAGAAAGCCATTTTTCTGCAATAGATCAAGCTTGCTCAAGGTTCCCTCGCACAGCAGATTCATAAATTTATGGACATATTCCGGCTGCTCTATCATATCGCACATGAAATCCTCCAGCCCGCGCAGATTGATAAATTCCCGGGTCATTCCCAGCGACCACCACCAGATAGTCCTATGACGCACGGTCAATATTCCGTCGAACAAATTATGGGCAAGCTCCAATAATTTGTCCGATTCCTCCCAGTCGATAATTATTTTGGGATAATTAACCTTGGGAAAATCCTCATCATAGTCCTTTATGGCCTGTACCACCTTGAACGAGCCGCCGCGCTCGCCGCCCACCCTGCCGGGCTCGACTCCCCAGCCCGTGTCCGAGTACGAATGGGGCACATCGAAGTACGGCTCTATTACTTTATCGTCCTCCAATACTTCAAACCAGTAAATCTGCTTCCTCAAAAACATCTCCCAAACCCGGGCCAACGGCGTGCGGCATGTCAATGTATCCGCCGGTATGCACTCGTTCCAGCCATTTTCCGGGTCGATGAACACCAAAGGCTGGGATGTATTAAGACCGTTGTGCGCCTCCCATAGCTTCGCCTTCTTCGACTGAATGGGCAGCGCCGCTATCTCCGCGACGCGTTTCGCCAGGTCGCGCAGCCTGTTTATCTCGAATGTTTCAAACACGAACGATTCGTTCATGATTTTTATATTCGGCTGACCGGATGCCGTTTGAAGGGTCGCCGGGTCCACTTTGTCCATCGTAAGCTTCATACGTAGTCCTCCAATATCACGGTTTTTTTACTCCATTCAGAATAACTTGGCACGAACAAGGAATTTCGAGTGTTATTCTACTGTCGCGTCGGTTTTTGTCAAGCTTTTGTCATCTCAGGGGTATTTTACGTAAAAGAGTTGAGAAATACTTAATAACTGCCGCAGCTTGCAGTTTCGTGTATGATCACAGGCGCTCCAACTTGCAGTTTCGCGAATAATATGCGAGGTTCAACTTGCAGTTTCGTGTATGATTTGCAATAATTACTGGAGCTTGGAGGTGTGCCATGGAATTAAAAAGAAAAATCTATCAGAAACTGCTCGAATGGAAAAAGGAGAGCTGTGGAAAGACCGCGCTTCTGCTTGAAGGAGCGCGCCGCGTCGGCAAAACGCATATTTGCGGACAATTTGGGAATAACGAATATAAAAGCGCTGTCTTCATCGACTTTTCCGTTGCCGCAAAAGAGATAAAGGACCTGATCGAAAACCAAGGCGAAGATTTGGATTTTTTCTTCGCGCAGCTTTCCGTTTACTACAATACGCCGCTTTATGCGCGGGATAGCCTGGTTGTCTTTGACGAGGTTCAATTATTCCCGTTGGCGCGGCAGCGCCTGAAAACTCTTGTTGCGGATGGAAGATACGATTATATCGAAACAGGCTCGCTTTTGTCGATCAAGCAAAATGTTAAGGATATACTCATTCCCTCCGAGGAAGATCGTCTGGAAATGCATCCGTTGGATTTTGAAGAGTTTCTCTGGGCAATGGGTGATGAAGTTACGACTCCATTTCTTCAGGATTGTTTTAATAAAACCACGCCGGTGGGAAATGCCGTACATCGCAGAACAATGGATGCATTCCGCCAATATCTGCTGGTCGGCGGTATGCCGCAATCTGTGCTGGCGTATTTGGATCACTGCGATTTTGAGACGGCGGACAAAGAAAAAAAACGCATTTTGGCATTGTATAGAAATGATATAGCAAAGTATGCGACAGGGTACGAAAAAAGAGTTGTTGAAATCTTCGACGCCATTCCGGGACAACTGACCAAGGCCGAAAAAAAGTTCAAACTCTCCTCCATCAGTAAAACCGCGCGGCAACGCGAATACGGCGACGCGTTTATGTGGCTCGTTGACGCAATGATCGTCAACCATTGTTTCAATTCCACCGATCCCCATGTAGGGTTGGCTCTAGGCAGCGACCGCGCCACTCAGAAGCTCTATATGGCGGATACGGGTCTGTTGGTTACTCAGGCGTTTCACGACAACGAGTATCTTGACAACGAATTGTACCGCGCGATTTTATTTGATAAGCTTCACATCAACGAAGGGATGATCATAGAAAACGCTGTGGCGCAAGCGCTGCGCGCTTCCGGACATCGGTTATACTTCTATTCGCGCGTCGATCCCGGCAATCGGCGGAACAATATGGAGATCGACTTTCTGGTTATCAGGAAAAATAAGGTTTCCCCAATCGAGGTGAAATCCGCGTCATACCGATATCATTCTTCGCTCGATAAGTTCAAAGCGAAGTTTTCAAAAACCATCGGGGAATCATATATCGTATACACTCAAGACGTCATGCTAAGAGAGGGCATCACTCACATTCCCGTCTATATGGCTATGTTTTTGTGAAATTGCCGTGACAGGCGGCAAAACTTCAAATGCGGTTTGGACAAGCCTCCAATTCCCTCAGAAAATCGGAAACTTTGCCCAACCCGGCCCTCAACGCCTGCGGCTCGTAGGAGTAGCCTATGCGGAGGAAGCGGTCGAATTCAGGCCCGAAGCACCTGCCCGGCAGCAGGAACGTGCCGTCGCGCAGAATCAGCCGGCGGCAAAAATCCTCCGACGGTATGTCGTAATCGTATCGCAGAAAAGCGGTCGTCCCCGATTGGGGCTTCACATAATCAATCCGTGGCTCGCTTTTCACCCACTCGTCAAGCACACCGGCGCAGGCGCGGATTATCTCCAGATTCCGGGCGAAAATTTTCTCCCTGCACTGTATGGCGACGCGGCCCAGCAGGTCGTCAATTCTGCCGCAGCTTATCGTCGTGTAGTCGCGGCGGTTCGTCACTTCTTTCATGAAACCGCGTGGCCCCGCTAGCCATCCGAGGCGGAGGCCGGCGAGCGAGAAGCCCTTCGACAGACTGCTTGATACGATGCCCTTCTCATACATATCGACGACCGACGGCACTTTGATACCGCCGTGAGTCATGAAGCGGTACGCCTCGTCGCAGTAGAGCCAAGCCCCGACGGATTCGGCGACTCGGACCGTCTCCTTTAGCAGCGCGTCCGTCATCAGGCTGCCGGTGGGGTTGTTCGAGTTGTTTATGCATATAATCTTTGTCTTTGGCGTCACGAGTTTTTTAAGTTCATCCACATCGGGCAGGAAACCGTCCTCGTAACGCAGGCGCAGCAGTTCAACCGAAGCTCCAAATGCCCTGGGTATGCTGTACAACTGCTGATAGGTCGGGTAAACGCTTATTACCTCGTCCCCCGGCTCTATCAGAGTGAACATGGCGATAAAATTGGCGGCGGACCCCCCGTTCATCACGATCACGTTCTCCCGTTTCGCGGACTCGTACATCGAAGCAATGGCGTCCAGCAGCTCATCGCTACCCAGGATGTCCCCGTATGACAGGCGCAGATCCATCATTTGCCGCGTGATTTCCTCGCGCCGTCCCGACAGGTCAAGCAGCCTTCCTGCCGACAGCGAATCCACGCAGGTCTCGGCCAGATTCGTGACTGCCTTTGTCTCCCATTCATTCATCCATTGCTCAACGCCAAAGGGTTCGATAAACATCTTGCGGCCTCCTATCGCCGGTTTTTTTTATTTGTAAGGGAGGGACGGCTCGAAGCGAAACTCCGTAACCACCCAGTTCCCGTTCGCGTCCTGTTTCAAGACGGCGGTAACGTCGACCACCGGTTTTTGGGATAGCGATACCAGGGACATTCCAGCGTCTATTATAGTCTCTCCGTCCTCGTGGTATAAATTCTCCTCCTCCCAGCCGCCGCGAACCAGTCTCAGGTTTTCCAGGGCTCTTATGGGATTGCCGTCCGGTTGATACAGCTCATCTTCTATGAGGGCGTCCAAAGCTTCCGACATGTCGATCGTTTGGCGGACGGAGGGCTGCTCCGACACTGCCTCCATCATGCCGCCCGGCTTCATTGCGCAGGTGATTTTAAGATTCATCCTCTCCGGAAAACGCCTCGTTATCGTAAGTTTCTCGTCGAGCCCGACGACGGGGTTAATTGCGTAGACATTCGCCTCGGTATTGTCGCCCGGCCTTATGACCCGGAACATGATGTTGGATGGGTCCTCCGGCACTGTGATTATTTCAGGGACGTAACCGTCGCCCAGCTTCACGCTCTGGACCACGGAGGCCGGAGTCTCGCGCTCGTCCACTATCAATAACTGTATGCCCAGGCAGGCATAATTTCTGTCCAATGACGAACATGTCAGCATCACTCTGAAATCATTTCCGCCTCTGAGCGGTACGATGAAATCCTGGATCAGATATTTACCGGCGGATGATCCGTATTCCGCCTCGTCTATTTCCGGGTAAACCGGTCTGCCAATCATATCCCAGCTCAAATTGGAGTCGATGCCCAAATCGGGATAGACGTTTTCAAAGTCGAATCGCACAGCCTGCTGCTCCGCGGAAACAAGCCGGCAGAGGCAGCATATTACCACTAACGTTATCAGGGCAAATTTTTTTGTCATCTATGACACCTCGAACATTGAACTTGCGCGCTGATAAAGAGTATACGCCATGTCGCGGGCGGGGTCGAGCCCGAGCAGGCCGGCGAGAAATTTCAGTTCGTCGGCCGATGCCTTTCCCCGGGAAGCCGAGGACATAAGAAGCACGGGTTCGCGCACACCATCCAGCCTGAGATAAATTTCCCCGCGCCCATATCCGTAAAGGCCGGTTCCTTTTCCTATCACCTCAAACGCCTTCGCGGACGACATATCATACGTCTTTGCTCCGCCCCAGCCGAAAATCCCCCGCCGCAATTCTATAATATTTTTTAAAGTGTCGAATGACAAGGACGTTACCGGCGCCAGCGAGATCAGGATCAGCGACAGCGCCGCGGGCAGGGCGAGGAAGGCCGCGACGGTCATAGCCGCTTTTGCCGCCGGCTCATCCATCCCCGCGGCCTTCAAAAACGGGACGGCCGAAAGAGCGCACAGAATGATAATGATTAAAAACACGCGCATGAGGACGTATCTGCGCGCGAAACTCTTTGTGTAGCGCGCGTCCCGCGCCGTATAGCACGAAGGCGCCGAGAGATTGGTCTCGGCTTTTTTCCTTTGTCCGGCTTTGTCAAGCTCCAGCATTTTTTCTATTCCGGGGAGCACGCCGGACCTGAAACGCTCTATCTCCCTGCCTCCGGGGACGCAGATGGGCGATATTATCTTCAGCCCGAACAACGGGGCTATCGTGGGGACCAGGCAGTAAGCTTCGCGGGTCGTGAATATGCCCTTACAGGTCAGCGGGGCGACGCGGGCTATGCTTTGAAAAGTCATCACGGACGGCCTGCCGAACAGCCGCGATACCGAAATCGTCCGGGACAAGCCGTCGAATACGACCTCCTTGCCGTACAACTGGCGAACCAACGCGGCGGCGTTCACCACAACGCCAAACGCGCCAAAAATCCCAATCGCGGCGGCGGCGGGCAAAGGTATACCGATATTGCCCGTCTCCCGCCAAAGCTTGACATACAGCATATATATTACGGCGACCCACGCGAAAGCCCCGACAATGGTGGAAAAAACAGCAGACGCCCGCCCCATGACCCGAAAGGATAAAACTTCGTTGCTTGCGGATTTCAAAAACATAATTAGCGGATTATAAGGGCTTCTCTGTAAAATCGCAATGCAACGTGCAAACCCGAAAACCTTTGGGGCGCCGCCCCCTCGCCCAAAAACCCCGCCAGGGGACTCAGTCCCCTGGACTCCTTAAATTCTTTCGCTCTTTAAAAATTTTTTCCGGAGTATCAGGGCGAGCGCGGCGGAGAGCAATACCGAGGGAAGCATAAACGTGGCGTTGTAAATAAAGCTGTACAGCCAAACGTTAGTGCCCTCCGGCGCGTATGACGCAAAGAATATTACCCCCGACAGCACATGACACGCCAAGCGAGCGGCCGACGCGATAACGGTGCCGGCAACCATCTCCCCCATTCCCTGCCCAAAGAGTCCGGCTATCCCCATACAGGCAAATGCCGCCGGATAATCCAGAAAAGCCTGGGCCGGATGCACGACATATCCGCCAAAGATGAGCTGGATGCTCCCTGAGAGCGCCCCCGCGATTAAACCCCATTTTAACCCGTGCCTGTACGCGAAATACAACAGCGGGGCCATCTCTATAGTAACCGAACCCCCTTGCGGCATACTGAATATCTTCAAATAGGAAAACACCACGGACAGGGCAACACAAAGCGCCCCCTCCACCAAAACCCTTGTCCTGCCGGGATTATTCCCGCCTGTCGTTTTATACATAAAAAATTCCCCCTTTACATAATTCGCAAGGGGGAATACGAGACTTGTATAAATCACGCCATCGTTCCTTCGCCGGCATTATCCGGATCAGGTTCCAAGGGTCGAAGCTTCCGCCTCCTCTCAGCTCGTCCGAAGTCATCTTCTTCGGCGGGCTCCCCCGATGCTTCGCATATGTTCCATCATAATGGGGAAGTTGTCAATCCTGCTTTGCCCTCAAACCACAGACTGACAAAAGGTGTATGACAAGTGTATAGTTGGAGCAACTATATAATGAAAGAGTGATGTATATGGAACAAAAAGTAAGGCTTAATATCAATCTTGATTCCGGCTTAAAAAATGAAACAGCTAAAATGCTTGATAATTTAGGTTTAGATTTTACAACGGCAATAACCGTTTATTTTAAGCAAATTATAAAAAAGAAAAAAATTCCTTTTGAAATATCTGATACCCGTTATTTCTCTGTCGAGGAAGTTGCCGGTGTTAACTGGCGCAATAATCTGGGCGAAACAGAGGATGAATGGGAATGAAATATACGCCTGTTTTTGAAGATGATGAAGTGTATAAAATCACTGCCATACGGTTGGAAAGAATTTAATTAAAAAGTTTTATAAGGTTGGACAATTCAAAATTTCTATGTTTTAAAAAATTTTTTGTGAAAATTCCCGGCAATTTTGTGATTCTGCTAATTTTTTTGCCGATTGCTTACTTTTGCGGAAATTCACGGAATATATATGTAATACCTTTACGCGCTCGCCGCGCCCTATATGTAATACAATTTGGGATAAAACTATTGACAAAGAAAATTTTTATAATTATTCTATTGTGTACAAACACTTAATACGTAAATTGTTTTTTTATAGATAGGCTCTCATCCTCGGATTCAGTAAAATTTTCCCGCGGCGCCAAAGCGGTTATTTAAAAAAATATTATAAGGAGGGAAGCATTTTGGTTAAAGCGGCTGTCGCAACCTATTCCGTGAAAAACGTATTCCCCCAAGATCCGGTGGGCACGCTTAAAAAAATTGCGGACTTGGGATATTACGGCGTGGAATTGTTCAATCACTGTGAGGATATTGATCCCGGGGTATATTCGTGGAAAGGGAAAACCATCAAAATGGCCCCAAAGGAGTACAAAAGGGTGATGGACGATCTGGGGTTGGTAACGGTTGGATATCAACCGGTATGCAAGGATCCGAATGATACCGATTGGCTGGCCAATCCAGATACGCACAAGCGCCTTGTTGATTTTTGCCTGGAGGTGGGCAGCGAGAGCTTGGCATTGGTAATGGAACTGTTTTTTTCGGCCGATTACTTATTGCGCCGCTGTGAAATGTTTAATAAGCTGGGCGAACTGTGCAACAGTGCGGGTATAGACTTGGTTTACCACAACCACTGGAGCGACTTTATCTACCTGGACGGCCGCAACGCGTTCGAGATGGTGCTTGAAAATACCGACCCCAGCCTGTTGAAGCTGGAAATTTGCGTATACTGGACAATATTGGGGATGGAGGACCCGGTAAAAATGATACGCAAATACGGCGGCCGCGTAATAATGGCCCACGAGAAAGATTTTCCGTTGGAGGCAATTGATGAGTTGAACGTTTGGAAAGTATACGACAGGAATAAGCCCATCACATTCGACGAGTTCATCAAATTCAAAAAACCGCACCATTTTACCGAGATTGGCGAAGGCATCATTAAGGTGCAGGATGTAATACAAGCGCTCAATGATTCCGGCAGCCGCTACCTGATTGTGGAGCAGGATTTTACAAAGTTACACGAGATCGAAAGTATTACCGTCAGCAGAAACAATCTCAAACGTATGCACGGCATTAAGTTCAAAAATTGACATACGGTGTGTGTTTGCGCGATTCTTGCTTAAAACTATATTGGCGCTCAAATTGAAAGGAGAAGAATAATTGATGAAGAAAATAATTGCGGCAACCCTGACGATGTTGTTGGTGTTATTGGCGGCAGTATGTGCATGTGCGACAGATGCCGGCGCTCCGGCGCAGGAACAGATCGAACTGCGCTTCTCCTGGTGGGGATCGGATTCCCGCCATGAAGCCACGCTGGAGGTTCTGAACCTATACACGTCCCAAAACCCGCATGTGCGCATCAGCGGCGAATATGGCGGCAACACCGGTTATCAGGACAGGCTTATGCTCCAACTCACCGGAAATACCGCGCCGGATATTATCCAGATTGACAATCCGTGGCTTGCTCCAATACAAAGCCAGTTTGGCTCCCTCGTGGACCTGAGTACGGCGGGCATTGACATATCCGGTTTCGATCAGGGTTTCCTGGGCAGTTTCGGTTATGTGGACGGCACGCTCTACGCGCTGCCCACAGGGATAAACGGCATGGTGATGCTGCTCAACAAAAACATACTCGACGCGGCCGGCGTGGACTACTCAAGGCCGTGGACCTGGGAGGACTTTATCAATGAGGGCAAAAAGGTAAACGCGCACAACCCGAACTGGTACTTTAACAATCAGGATCAGGCTGAACTTGCGGTTTACGTGCTGAAATGCCACCTCAAACAAATCACCGGGCAGCAGATAGTCAATGACGATTACTCACTGGGCTTCACCAGGGAACAACTGGTGCAAACGCTCACCCTGATCAAAAGCATGTTCGAGAACAACGTAAACGAGCCGGCAAGCGAGTCCTTCCTGTACCCTTTCAGATTTTTTGAAAACCCAAAATGGATCAACAACGAGATCGGAATGTGTTTTACTCATGCGTCAACTGTCATAGCGCGCAAGGAAGGCTTCGCCGACAACGCGGAAGTCGCGGTGATGCCCATACTTGCGGGCGCCGCCGAGTCGGGGCAGATTATACGCCCCGCGCAGATGCTGGTTATCAACAGTAACTCAAGGCATGTTGAGGAGGCGGCGAAGTTCGTCGATTTCTTCTTCAACAACGAGGAAGCGGCGCTTATACTCAAAGATCACCGTTCCGTGCCGCCCACCCGGATGGCACAGCAGCTGCTTGTTAATAACAACCTTGTGGATCCGTTGGTGGTCAAGGCGGTGGAGATCGCGCTTGAATACGCCGGATCGCCCGAGAACCATCTGTCCGGGCAGATACCGCTTGAGAATATCATGGCCGACACCATTGAGCAGGCTGTGCGGAGCGGCCGGAGCCTTGACGATGTAGCGGGAGATATGATTACCCAGTTTGAATTGGCGCTTGAAGATTTAAAGGTTGTACTGGAGGGATAAAGCCGCACTAAATAAATACATACGGGGATGGGTTTATTTTAATAATAACCCATCCCCGATATTCTGATCCATAAAGAGGTGACAGGAATGAGAGCGGCACGGCTTGCCGGAGCTAGGGGTGGTTTCCGGGGAATTATATATATTTTTCCGTGGATAATTGGGTTTATTGTGTTTCAAATGTACCCGCTTATTTCGTCGCTCTATTACTCGTTTACCAACTATACGTTAGGCAGAACGCCGGTCTTTGTGGGTTTGGAAAATTTTAAATTCATGTTCATGCGGGATCCGCATTTTTTCCAATCGCTCAGGGCAACGCTGTTATTCGTGGTGATTTCGGTCCCGCTCAAGCTCATATTCGCGCTGATGATTGCCATGATGCTCAACAAGGCGATACGAGGCATCGGCGCGTTCCGCACCATCTATTACATTCCCTCCATACTAGGCGGCAGCGTGGCAATATCCGTTTTGTGGCGCGTGCTTTTCTTCAGGAATGGCGTAGTCAACAACGCGCTCGCGAGTGTGGGGCTGCCGGCGATAAATTTTTTCGGTTCGCCCGGCGCGGCCCTTTTTACACTGTCAATGCTGACCGTTTGGCAGTTTGGTTCCTCCATGGTCTTGTTCCTTGCGGCGCTGAAAAATATCCCTCAGGAACTGTATGAAGCGGGCAGGGTAGACGGAGCCTCCAGGCTGCAGATGTTTTTCAAGATAACCGTCCCGCAGATAACTCCAATTATACTCTTTAACACCGTCATGCAGACTATCAACGCGTTCCAGGAATTCACGTCCGCATTCGTTATTACAGGCGGCGGCCCTCTCAGGGGTACGTATCTGTACGGCATGAAACTGTACGAAGAGGCGTTCTCAAAGTACAAAATGGGATATGCCTGCGCGCTTTCCTGGTTGTTGTTCGCGATCATTTTAGTAGTGACGGCCTCCATATTCCGATCATCAACGAAGTGGGTCTATTACGCGGATGGGGGTGATTGAGCTGACCGGAAAGGACAAAATAAACAGGGAGAAAGCCGCGAAAAAAGTCAAACTCTTTTTGTATTATGCGTTCCTCATAGCGGTAGGATATATAATCATTTATCCTCTGGTTTGGTTGATCTTCGCCGGTTCGAAAACCAATCAAGAAATATTTGGCTCGACAGCCCTGCTGCCCGCGCATTTTTCCTTTGACGCCTTCGTCAGAGGCTGGAAGGGCACGGGCATTTACACTTATACTAATTTTTTTCTCAACACGTTTAGGTTGGTAGTGCCCACCGTGTTTTTCACGGTCATATCAAGCACGCTTGTAGCATACGGATTTGCGCGTTTTCAATTCAAGGGGAAAAAAGTGCTCTTTGGCCTGTTGATCTCCACGCTGATGCTGCCCAATTCCGTGTTGATCATTCCCAGATATATACTATTCCAAAAGCTCGGATGGCTGAACAGCTACCTGCCTTTCACCGTACCGGCGATATTCGCGTGTTTTCCGTTCTTCGTATTTATGCTGGTCCAGTTTTTCAAGGGCCTGCCCAAGGAGCTGGACGAGTCCGCCCTGCTGGACGGATGCAACTCCTTCCAAACTCTGGTGTACATACTGCTCCCGCTGTGCAAGCCGGCTGTTATCAGCGTGGGCTTGTTCCAGTTCATCTGGACCTGGAACGATTTTTTCAATCCGTTCATATTCATCAACAGTGTGGATAAATACCCGTTAACGCTGGCTTTGCGCATGACGCTGGACGCGCAGGCGACCACAAATTGGAATCAGATAATGGCGATGGCGGCGGTTAGCATAATGCCGTGTATTGCCCTGTTTTTCCTCGCGCAAAAATACTTTTTGGATGGCATCGCGACAGCCGGCATAAAGGGATAGCCCGAAAACAACCCACGAAGAAGAGAGCGACGGCAGGTTGTTATTTTCAAACAGGAGCCTCCTGATGTTGATCTTGCCGCTGATAGCGAGCCGTCTGATCGAGGTGAGCATAGGCGCGATAGATACGGTAATGGTGGCCTCGATAAGCGAAGACGCGGTATCCGGAGTAGCGTTGGTAGATACGATCAACAACCTGGTGCTCCTGGTGATTTCCGCGCTGGCGGTTGGCGGCGCGACCGTTTTGTCACAATACCAGGGCCGCGGATCCGGGAACACTAATACCGCGGCCAGGCAACTTCTGTATATCATAGTGTTAATTACAGTGCTGCTCGCGGCACTGTTTGTATTGTTCCGTTCTCAAATCCTTGCGATCCTGTTTGGCGATATAGAGCAAAGTGTTATGGAGTATTCCGGTATTTACTTTTTGGTCACGTCGCTTTCACTCCCCTTTGCGGGTGTCATGCACTCATTGGCGGCGATTTACCTGTCGGCCGGCAACAGCAAGGTGCCCCTGCTTGCCTCGGTGCTTATGTTCGCGCTAAACTTGGCCGGCAACGCCTTGTTGATATACGGACTTGGCCTGGGTGTGGCGGGTGCGGCCCTGGGGACGATGTGCTCACGCATGGCAGCGGCCTTGATGCTTTTGTATTTGATACGCAGCCATCGCAACGCGATCCGGGTATATCCCATTTTTACGCGCGAATTGCACCCGCAGATGATCAAAAGGATACTCAGAATCGGGGTGCCCACGGGTTTGGAAAACGGTTTTTTCCAGATGGGCAAGCTGTTGGTGCAAAGCTTGATCTCCACTTTCGGCACGGCTACCATAGCAGCCAACGCGATTGTCAATCAAGCCCTTAACTTTGTGATGGTGCCGGGTATGGCCATATCGCTAGGGATAATTCCCGTGGTGGGTAGATGTATTGGAGCCGGTGAGCATAAGCAGGCGGCGGCGAATGTGAAACTGCTTATGCGGTCTGTTTACGCGGCTACGGTGATACTTACCCTGCCGTTATTCCTTTGGTGCAGCCAGATATTCCATATTTTCCGGTTAGGGGAAGAAACCTTTAATTTGTGCATACTGCTGCTGAGAATTGCCACACCGTTCATGTTGGCCATTTGGCCGGTTGCCTTTCCTTTTTCCAACGTGCTGCGCGCCTCAGGGGACGTAACATACACCATGACAGTGTCCATGGCTTCAATGTGGGTGATGCGTTTTGGCATGAGCTATGCGCTGCACGCCTTTTTCGGGCTGGGCATACTGGGCGTATGGTACGCCATGATGGGAGATTGGATCGTGCGCGGCGTTTTATTTTTTGCGCGTTACCGCAGCGGCAAATGGCGCGGCAAACAGGTAATATAGGGTAAGGAAACGTCTGAAAATAAACTTGACAAATTAGATTGCATTTCGACAAATAGTATAGTTCCATTCTCCGTGAAAATCTTTTTTCTTAATATTTATCGAATCAAATTCTTCCTCTGTT
>Ga0099364_10002419_pt1 | contig 29743 bp, 30 predicted proteins | sample TergutTh196P3_FD_73070 | JGI IMG/M metagenome (GOLD analysis project Ga0099364, IMG submission 73070) | Microcerotermes parvus P3 segment gut microbial communities from Pointe-Noire, Republic of the Congo - Th196 P3 | ecosystem: Host-associated > Arthropoda: Insects > Digestive system > Gut ...
GGTTTCTATGGCTTGGATAGCGGTCTTTGTTAGCCCGACTTGCTGGCCGACGTACTCAAGCGTCAATTCTCGGCTAATGCGCTCTTGCCTTATTCTGAGTATAGTCTTCATTGCTCTTGGTCTCCTTTGTGACGGTTCATTATAAATGAACTATTTGTAGAGTACATTATAAATGAACTCTTGTCAAGAGGTTTTTTTGATGTTTGACAAAAAAGTTTTTTCCGAAAGGCTCAAATCATTGAGAGTGGCTCAAAATCTCAGTCAAGTAGCGCTCGGACATGTGCTTGATATGCGCAAATCATCAATCAGCATGATGGAAAGTGCTAACAATGCGGTATCGGTAGAGATTCTCTGCGCCCTAGCTGATTACTTCGATGTCAGCTTGGATTATCTGTGCGGGCGCACGGACGATCCGGGTTCGCATAAAAATTAATGAAAAGAGGATATTTAAATGAGAAAGATTTTAATTATTGCAGTGGCATTGTTGCTATGCATTGGGGTCGCGGCTTGTAGCGACGACGTGGATTCTGGGAGCGTTCCGAGCGATTCCGCGCCTTCCGAGTCAATGCCAACGCAGGATGTAACGGAAAGTCCAGATACAACGCCCGCGGAGCCTGATTCTAGCCAGACAATCGCGGCTCCGCCACAAGCAGCAAATATGGAGACAATTACATTTGGCACGATATCTTTTGAAGTGGACTCAAAATATGAAGTTGACGTAGATGGCAACGTTTTGTATATAATCATGTCCCCGCAGGAAGCGTTTATTCAGATAATTATGCAAGATGTGTCGAACCTAGAGTCGCTACTGGATGTTTACTTGGAATTCGTTATCCCGCAGACAATAAGCGCATTTGGAGTGGATACGCATACCGATACCGGCGATACTGAAATAGCGGGTACTAAGGTTAAAAATGCTGATTTCATTTTGAACATGGACGGGAAGGTGTTCGATTCACGCATTTCAGCATTTGTTGTTGAAAAAATGTCTTACATCATAATGTACCTAGATGCAGAGGCAGACTACCCGGGCGTATATGCTGATTTGATGCAATCTATAGTGGCGGTTTCGCCCCCTGACGATTCTGTAGCTTTTAATTCAAATGCTGCATCTAGCCAGATATCGGTCGAGGAATATGTTTGGTCAACTAGACTGTACCACTATGTCGCGCTGGTGTTTGAGAACAACGGCAATACCACCGTGCAGATGGATGCGCAAGTGATTCTGAGAGATACGGATGGAAATAACGTCGGGGTTAAAAACGACAGCATTTATGCGTTTGAGCCAGGCGTAAAGACCGCTATTGTTTTTCCAAACGACGAGGAATTTTCTTCTGTTGAGTATAATTTGACCGTTAAAGAGGAATCGCGTTTCAAGGGCATAATCTCTTATCTGGACATTGAATATAATTTAACTTCGGATAAGGCAGTCTTTTCGGTTACGAATAATGGGGGATTGCCAGCAAGTTTTGTGGAATATGTCGTGTTATTCTTCAACGGCAGTGAAGTGGTGAATTATGATTGGGGGTTCATAATTGATTCTGACGACGAGATCAAGCCCGGAAACACCGAGTACAGGGAAGGCACATGCTACGACCGGTTTGATTCGGTTCTTATATACTTAGCCGGAAGAGCGGATTAACACATCAAGCGCTCATATAAAACAAATGATAGGAGTATCAAAAAAATGAAAAAGCTAAACAATCTCAAGTGGTTCACCCTCGGCGTAATCGTAGCGGCTTTGGTGGCGCTAACGGTCGTCCCGGCAATCGCCGCATCGAGGCAAGTGCAGGCCACGTTGACCTATCGTGATATAAAAATCGTGTTGGACGGGAATGAACTCGTACCGAAAGACGTTAATGGCAACATAGTTGAGCCATTCTTGATTGACGGAACTACATACTTGCCGCTTCGCGCCATTGCCGGCGCATTGGGCTTGGATGTTGATTGGGACGGCGGCACGAGCACCGTGACTCTTGAATCCGAATCATATTCGCCTCCTGCGCCGAACCCGTCTCCGTCTCCGCCTGCTTCCCCACCGTCGGCAACATCAAACGACTGGCAAAATGCCCCCGACAGCACCCCTGTCTGGACGGCAAGCAGGACAAGTGCTATCGCACATTCGACCCCGACTTGCTCCAATATGGGAAACCCTATACAATCTACAAAAGGCGAGGTCATCGCCAGAGGCGGACGAGCCTGTCAAAATTGTTGGACAAATATTGGAGGCTAATATGGCTAAGAAAAAGGGAACGAACACAGGCATGCCCGGTCTATCGTTTTCGGTTAACCGTGCGCTAGGAATCACGGCGGCAAAGCGCAAAATTGCAAAGGCTACGGGAATACCAACGACGAAAAGCGGACGGCAACGCAAGGTTGGTAAAATGTTCGGGATTAAATAAGGCATGATTGGACTCAGCAAGGGTGGGCGCTATGCCCCGCGTCTGTTCTTGCCGCATCTCCGCCTGTAACGGCAGATATTATTTCTCCCTCCGTGACTCCATAAATTCGCGCAAGGTTAGATATAAACTTAATATCGGGGCGTGTTGATCCGCTCTCCCATTGCGATACCGCCTCTTGGGTAACGCCCAACTTCTTGGCAACTTGATCTTGAGTTAGCGAAACCGTGCGTCTATAGCTCGATAGCTCCTGCACTTTTATCACCGCCTATCTGCCTACTATATAAAGTCTTCTTATAAAATAAGCTATCTTTATTTAATTGTCAAGCTTTTTATATAAATTTCTTATAATTTTACATTTTTATTTACGACACAATAAGCATGGCTTATAATAAGTGCATGAAAGAAAGGGTGTTTTTTGCTGTGCTAGTTTTGCGAAAACTGAGAAAAGAGCGTCGTGTAAGCCAACAAATGCTTGCCGATTATCTTGGAGTGACTCAGGCTACCCTCTCTGGGTGGGAAAACGAAAAATATGAAATGGACAAAGTAAATCTGTGCAAAGTCGCTGATTACTTTGGAGTGACAACCGATTATATTTTAGGGCGCACCGATAACTCTGCGCCCCCAGACGCAAAAAAAGACGCCCCAGAAGGGGCGCCCGTTGACGATAGCTTTTCCGAAGCTATGAAATTGTTTCGGGAATTGCCGCCTGACCTGCAAAAGATAGGTCTCGAGCATTGGCGGCTTCTCTCAGAGATTGCAGTTTCGAGAAAATAATGTTTTTATCTTCGATCAAATCCCACAATCGTTTAAATTCATCTTCATTGTCCGTTAATACTCCTTCATCCATCGTCTTTCCAAACCCCTCCAAAGTCAAACAATTCCGGGATGGTGGTATTCAGCGCACGGCTTAAACAGTACGCGCTTATAAGGCTTGGCATGTGTTCGTATAGCTCTATGTTGCTGATGGTGGTTTGATCCAGTCCGGTCGCTTTAGCTAAATCATTTTGCGTCATCCCCATTTCCTTACGCAGTTTTTTGATTTTGTTTGGCAACATAGCGACTACCTCCTCGGAGATCAAGTCGCCGGAATGAAATTATATGGGAACTTTCCTAATTTGTAAATCGAATACGGGAACTTCCCTACTATTTCTTCCGAACCCGTGAGCGCACCGCTCTTAATATGGATTTTAAGCTATGGGGCAACGCAAGGGTCAATAGGGAAGTTGAAAAAAATTATGAAGACGACAAGCATTACATGCAACAACAAAAAATGCGCCGCCGAATTGGTCGGCGGCGCCATATTTTGCCATATTTGCGGCAAACGCCAGGTCGCGGAGCGGTACAAAAGCCCGCAAAAGAAATCGGCGCGCGCCGAGATGTACTGGGACGAGAGCCGGAAGCGTTGGCGGAAGCGGGTGAACATCGGGGACAGCACGCACGTAATCTTCGGTAAAACGAAGGACGAGGTGCGCGAACAAATCAGGGAATTGGAGCGCAACAGCAAGGCGGGCGTGGCCCTTGATGACCAAACGACGCTTGCCGAGTTCGCCTTAGAATGGTACGCCACGAAAACGGCCGGGATGAAGCCAAAAACGGAAGCGGTGTATTCCAACGCCTTGAACGTGCATATACTGCCTTTTTTCAGCGGCATTAAACTGTGCGAAGTTAAGCCGCTGCATGTCCAAAAACTTCTCGCGCTGCGGCCAGAGCTCTCAAATTCGGCGCAGTCGAAGATATTATACACGCTCTCGCAAATTATGCGCACCGCCGTAAGGAACGGCCTGATTGCCAAAAGCCCCTGCGAAGACATAACCGCAGGGGGATATGGGGCGCGCAAAAAAATACCGCTCACAAGAGAACAGCAATCCAAGCTTGCCGAGGCCGTTTTGGGAAAGCGGTGCGAATTGTTTGTGCTTTTGTGCCTGTATGCGGGATTGAGGCGCGAGGAGGCTCTGGGGCTGATGTGGGAAAACGTGCATCTGGGCATCCCCGCCCCATATATAGACGTGAGGCACACGGTTGTTTTCAATAAGGGCAGGCCATTCCATTCGACCGACCTCAAAAGCGGGGCGGCTTATCGGAGCATACCGATTCCGGAAATTTTGTCAAATGCGCTTAAATGTAAGAAGACGGACGCCGGGAGCGATCTGGTCGTGCATCCGGAAAGATCGGAGGGGGCAATGAGCGAATCAGCGTTTCGGAGGATGTGGGAAATTGTTTCAGGCCCTAAAAGCCGAGTAAAAGTAAAATGTTCAGAAGAGGAAGACCCCAAAGGATACAAACGCAAAACGGTTAAACGTCCGGGGCTTGTGGATTTCTACGTGGCGCCGCACCTATTGCGGCATACATACATTACGGAACTATGCGCATCCGGTATGGATATAAAAAAAATACAATATCTGGCGGGCCACGAAGACGTAACCATGACATTGAGGATATATGCCCACGTTACGCAAAATACACCTCAAGAGCTGTCGGAGTGGATTGTGAAAACGTTTCCGGGTACATTTTCGGGTACAGGAGCAGCCGAGAGTTGAGACGGGCGACGACGATTCAATCACGGACTCGCCAAGCCAGAAGACATGAAACCTTAGCGTTTCAAGGGCTTTAGGCTTGGCGAAGACTTTGTGGGTTTGGCTTATTTCTGGCACGCCTGGAGGGACTCGAACCCCCGACCCTCTGCTTAGAAGGCAGATGCTCTATCCTGCTGAGCTACAGGCGCGTATCAACGCAGATACGATTATACAGGCTGACTCCATTGCTGTCAAGCGCGATGGAGGCGTTCGCGTTAGCGCGCTATTGACCAATGGCCGCTCTTGTGCTTTAATTAGCATGCGGGGACGGATGTGCGTGAAAGGAAACAGATGGACGCATGCTTATCAGCAGGATAAAAAACAGAATAAGCACGAAGCTGTTGCTTGTCAATTTGGTCGGCATAGTCGCTCTTACTACTTTTCTGACCATTTTCAGCATCTCTATGATCCGTTCGGTATTTCATATGCGATATGAGGATAAGCTGCAAACCCCCGGGCACATATTCTTATCGCAGTACACCTACAAGGACATCCTGCCATATATCGACAAATTGAAGGAACGCGAAGGTTTTGAGGCGGAAAGCAGGCAATACTTCCAAGACTTGCAATATGCGTTGGACATGGAAAGAACCCATGCCGACAGAAACTACCCGGACGAATACCATGCCGCAAAAGAACGGATGGATAAATATGTCGAAGCCTTGTCGGAATTGAAGGACGACAAATACCACACCGTTAAACTGCGGATGCTTGATTTGCGCGTCGGAGCGGGGCTTACGCATTTTTTCATATTTGCCGATTTGGGCATTCCGGAGTTTTATTTTCATATTTTTGACGCCGTGTTTCAGGGCGCCTCGACAAGCTCATTCAGCGAAGACTATGGAATACCTATCCTGAAATCCATGTATCACGAAGCGGAAACGGTGTTCGCAACCGGCGAACCTCTCATAGCGCTGAGCAGCACCAGAGACGAGCATAACGATAGGTCATATAGCTTTTTTTCACCGATCAAGGATGAATACGGGAGCGTCGTCGCCGTCATAGGTACAGACATCAATATGCACTCCCTTGAGACGCAGCTGCAGTCCTTCTTGTTAAGCAGCGTAACCATCATATTCATCTGTTCATTGCTGCTCCTCTCCTCCATGTATTTCGCGCTTCGCATGTTTATCATAAAACCCATTTTGAAACTGACTGCCATTTCGTCCGATATCGCTTCCGGAAACATCGATAATGAGATTCCTGCCTGGATCGCCGCACGAAAAGACGAAATGGGGATTCTGGGGAAGTCATACGCATCTATGGGCAACGTGCTGCAGCAAATGCTGACCAAAAACGATGCCTTGCTCGAAGCCGCCATATCCGGCCATTTAGACGCGCGCAGCGACTCTTCCACGCTTGACGGTTTTTTCGCGCATGTCGCGAACAAGGCCAACGATATGCTGGATATCATCGGGAGCGACATGGACAGCATCCCCAGTTCCCTCGCAATCCTCAATGCCGATCTTGAAATAGTCTTTACAAACGTCCGGTTTAAGAACACGTTTGAAAACCTGACCACCGAGGCAATATATAAAACGATGCTGGGCGTCGAGGAAGACGAAGACGCGGCTTCCCTGAAAAAACGGCTGGCGGCGCATCTGGAGCAAGGCGAGTTTTCCGCGTTGGTATGGTTCGATCTGTCGGAGGAGCGGCGCTGCCTGTCATTTTTATGCCGGCAGCGGGCTTTCCGCGACGGAAAAAGCAACGGCGCCGTCATTGTGGTCACGGACGCTACGGAGCTTGTCGAGGCAAAAGATTGGGCGCTTTCCGCCAACAAAGCCAAAAGCGAATTTTTGTCCCGCGTCAGCCATGAGCTCCGAACGCCTTTGAACGTTATCCTCAGCATGGCCAAACTGGGCCTAAGTGACAAACAGCAAGAGGAAAGCAAGGAACGTTTCGGCAAAATCGTCTCGTCGTCCAGCCATCTGTCAAGCATTATCAACGACGTTCTGGAAATGTCTCGCATGGAATCGGGCAAAACGGAGATCAAGCTGGAACCGCTGCACTTGAGGACGGTCGCGAACGAATGCGTTGAGCTTTTGACGCAAAGGGCCGAGGAAAGCGGCATAGCGCTTGTTTCTTCCATCGATTCGAATATACCGGAGGTATTGATAGGCGACGGATTCCGCATCAAGCAGATTTTGATCAACCTGCTCTCCAATGCCATAAAATTCACGGTTGAAGGCCAGGTCTCCCTTGAACTTACCGTGACGGAACAAGACGCGAATAATTGCACCGTGCTTTTTGCGGCCGCCGATACCGGCATAGGCATGTCGGAAGATTTTTTGCAAAGGATATTCACTCCGTTTGAACAGGAGGATTCATATCTGAGCAGGCGCTATGACGGCTCGGGGCTGGGTCTTTCGATCAGTTACAATCTGACGATGCTGATGGGCGGCGAAATGACGGTGGAAAGCAAGCTCGGCGAGGGAAGCCGGTTTGTGTTCACCATCCCGTTTGAAATAATGCAAACGGACGAAGAGGAGCTCGTCGAAAACATCTCGGACGGCGCGGCGCTGTCCCTGCTTGGCAAGAGGATTCTGTTAGTGGACGACATCGAGATAAACCGAATCATCATAAGCGAAATTTTCGCGGACACCGGCGCGGAGTTTGATGAGGCGGGCGATGGAGAGGACGCTGTTGAAAAACTTCTGCAATCGCCGGGCGGCTTTTACGATTGCATTTTGATGGATATTCAAATGCCGAAAATGGACGGCTATGCCGCCACCGGCGCCATTCGCGCAAGCGATCACCCGGACCGCAACATACCGATCATCGCCATGACTGCCAATGCTTTGAAAGAAGACATCGACGATGCCCGCTCCGCCGGGATGAACGACCACATAGCGAAGCCTTTAGACTTCGACGATTGTCTGAGCAAGGTGAAAAAATGGTGCGGCTAACGCAGCGGAGCCGCAGCGGGGGGATTTATCACGAAGCAACATACACTATAGGTAGTGTCAAAGATATAATGAAAATCTGTAGGGGTCGATGGCAATCGACCCGCTATGAACGGCAATCCGAATCGGGCTGATTGCCATCAGCCCCTACAACAGTACGAAATTATCATTGGAGGAATGAAGTTATGAAAAGAAAGAGTTTTTCGCTCTTGTTGGCCGCCGTTTTGCTTACGCTTGTTGCCTCGGGCTGCAACAGCGCAAAGGGACAGGAAAAAATCGGGATTTTCATGCCAACAAAAAATGAGCCGCGCTGGACGCAGGACAGCGACAGCCTAATGCGGCAGTTGCAGGCAAAGGGTTATCAGGTGGAAATCAAAAACGCGGAAGGCGACGTCGCAGAGCAGATCAGCCAAATCGAATCGATGATAGACGGCGGCTGCAACGTTTTGGTCATAGCCGCCATCGACGGTTCCGCATTGACGGACGTGCTTCAAAAAGCGGCCGGCAAAAACATTAAAGTCATCGCTTACGACCGGCTTCTTATGGATACTCAGAACGTGGACTACTACGTCACTTTTGACAACTTTGAGGTAGGCCGGCTGCAGGGGGCTCACATTGAGGAGATGCTGAACCTCAAAAATGGCGCGGGGCCGTTCAACATCGAAATATTCGCGGGCGCGCTGACCGACAACAATGCCTTCTTCTTTTACGACGGCGCCATGAGCGTCCTGAGGCAATATATCGACAACGGGTCGCTTGTCGTCATAAGCGGCCAGACGGCCATAGAAGATACAACGACATTGGAGTGGCTGGGGTCCAATGCGAAAGTGCGCATGTCAAAACTGCTGGGCGACCATTATGAAGACGGCACGGCGCTGCATGCGGTCCTTTCCCCCAACGACGGGCTTGCTATGGGCATAATAGAAGCGTTGACTGAATTCGGTTTCGGCGGCGATGAACGGCCTTTCCCGCTGCTGACCGGGCAGGACAGCGACATCGCGAACGTAAAAGCCATACTTAACGGCGAACAATCCATGACCGTTTTCAAGGATACCCGGACATTGGCGGATCGCACTTTCCGCATGATAGACGATATTCTTCTCGACAAAACGCCTGACACGAACGATTCCACGACTTACCACAACAATGAAAAATTCGTGCCGACCTATATGTGCAAGCCGGTTTTGGTAACAGAGGATAACTACAAGAGCGTATTAGTCGACAGCGGGTATTACGATATCTCTGAATTCAACTGAGCCCGCCGCCTCTCTTCAGCCAAACAGCTTCGCGTAATCGGCTAGCACGGATTCAAAACGCACCCCCATGCGCGGGCCTGTGCCGTCCGCGGCAGTCAGCCGGATTGCCGCGCACGTGTGGTCAACGGCGATTCTTGTCGCTTCTGCAAGGCTGCGCCCGCGCATCAGCGCGCCGGTCAGGAAAGATCCGAAGACATCCCCTGTCCCGTGGTACATGCCTTCTATGCGTTTGTCCTCAATGTAGTCTATCTTCCCGGTTCGCGAGTCATAGCAGGCGGCGCCTAAGTCGTCTTCGCCGAAGTACACGCCGGTCAATACCGCCTGTTTTGCCCCTAAGCCGGTCAAAGCGCGGAGAAGCTCGTCCACGTCTTCCCTTGACATGGGCCCGTCCTTGTATTCCCTTCCCAGCATAAACGCGGCTTCCGTGCGGTTCGGCACGACTACGTCCGCATGTCCGCAGAGCTTGGCCATGCCTTTTACATGGTCGAATGTGAACAAGCTGTACAGCTTGCCGTTGTCCGCCATCACCGGATCGACGACTATCAGAGTTTCAGGAGTGCGGAACATCCCGAAAATATCCATCACGATATCTATTTGGCCGAGAGAACCCAGATATCCGCTGTAAAAAGCGTCAAATTTGATGTTTTCTTTTTTCCAGTGTTCCGCAATATCCATCATATCGTCCGTCAAGTCGCGGAACGTGAATCCTTCAAACCCTCCGGTATGGGTGGACAAAACCGCTGTGGGCATGGCCGAGCATTCGACCCCTGCCGCCGATATGATCGGCAGCGCCACGGTAAGCGAACATTTCCCCACCCCCGATATATCATGAATTGCCGCGACCCTTTTAAGTAGACTCATCTTATACCTCCTATGTTAGCAATGCGCTACGGGAAGTAGTTTTATCATCTTTATGAAAGAAAGTCAATGATTCCGTATCTGTCAATGATTCCGTATCTTGACAGAAACGTAGAATTTAAGTAAAATAAGCCAATGCAAGATTACTCATGAAAGCAAATCAGTTACGTGATTGATAAATTGGAGGAAGAAAATGAAAAGATACAAAAAACTGCTAGCGCTTATACTTGGAATCCTTGTTGTTTTCGCGCTTTTTACCGGCTGCTCCAAAGAAGCGGAAAGGACGGAACTCGGCATGCTGAGCGCCGGCGTGCTTAAAGTAGGCGTTGAGATCGGCTACCCTCCTTTTGAGCTGTTTGCCGACGACGGGGTAACGCCCATGGGCCTCGATATCGACCTCGCAAATGCGATAGCCGGGCATCTTGGCGTCAGGGCCGAGTTTGAAGACACCGCATGGGAGGGGATTTTCAGCGGCCTGGACATTGACAAATATGACGTGGTCATATCCGCCGTCACCATCAACGCGGACCGCATGAGGACAATGGATTTTTCAACCCCCTACATAGAAAACTGGCAATCGATCGTGGTCAAAAAAGGTTCGCCCGCCATTACCTCAGTCGAGGGATTGGAGGGGCTCCGAGTGGGATATCAGGGCGCGACGACCTCGGACGATTATCTCAGCGACATGATAGAAACTGGAGCGGTTAACTGTCAGGTCTTCGCGTACGACAAGGTTATTAACTGTTTTGACGATCTCCGCCTGGGGCGCATCGACGCCGCCATAGTCGACAGCGTGGTTTCTGAGGGTTACGTCGACAGGGAGCCTGACATGTTTGAAATCACATGGCACCAGAGAAATGTCCCCGGCGACGAACCGGAGCTCTTCGGCGTCGTCGTGAAGAAAGGCAACGCCGCGCTTCTCAATGCGGTCAACGGCGCGCTTGCCGCCCTGGAACAAAGCGGAAAGCTCGATGAGATCCGCCAGAACTGGCTTAGTTAGTATGCGGTATAGAACTCCGCTTATAATAATTATAGCCGTGCTGGCGGCATGCGTGACGCTTGCGTTTCTCAAACCGCCTATGGACACCCTGACAGAACTCATATCTTCGGATTTAATCGAAACCTCCGGGGACAGATATAGTCAGACTGATTTTAATTATGTCATTTTCAACATTGCGCGGGGCAGAAACGTACGGACCGCCGAATCGGAGACCTTCATCGGTATAGCGGGGCAGTTCGTCCATGCGGACTCGGGTTTTATCGGCAGCGTCGCGGACGTGCTCTTTTGGCTGCCCACGCTTCTCTCCGGCGCCCGAATCACGATAACGCTTACCGTCGTTTCAATGATCGCGGGCGTGATCATGAGCATTTTTCTGGCGCTCGGAAAAATATCGAAGTCGAAGATGATAAGCAAGCCTTGCAGCGCCTATATCTTTTTATTCCGCGGCACGCCGCTGCTCATGCAGCTCTTCTTCGTTTACTATGCGCTTCCGATGATAAACCCCGCGCTCACGATCAACGACAAGTTTCTTGCCGCGTTTGTCGCTTTCGCGCTCAACAACGCGGCCTACTGTGCCGAAATCATCCGCGCGGCCATACAGTCAATCGACAAGGGGCAGTCCGAAGCGTCTCACGCATTGGGCTTGACCTATGTTCAGACCATGCGCCTGGTCGTCATCCCGCAGTCTTTCCGCAGGCTCATCCCGCCGGTGGCAAACGAATTCATAATGGTGCTAAAGGATGCCTCCCTGGTGTCCCTGATCGCGCTTTCAGACCTGACGCACGCGACCCGCTCCATTTCCAGCTCGAATTCAACCATCCTCGTTTTCTTGCCGGCCGTCATCATTTACCTCATCATCACCGCATTCTTCACGCTCCTGTTCAACCGCATGGAGAAACGCTTCTCCGTATACCAATAAAGGGGGTGTGCGTATGCCGTTGCTAAGGACAGAAAAAGTATGCAAAAGCTTCGGGGAGCTTAAAGTATTGATTGACGTCGACATGGTCGTGGAGCAGGGCGAGGTCGTTTGCGTCATCGGCCCCTCCGGCGCGGGCAAGTCCACCTTTTTGCGTTCGCTCAATCAGCTTGAAACCATCACAAGCGGCAAAATCTTCCTTGAGGATGAGCTGTTCCTGCACAGGGAGGACAACGTCACCGTTTCGCGTATTGAACAATCGGAATACAAGCGGCTGCTTTTGGACATGGGCATGGTGTTCCAGTCCTTCAACCTGTTCCCGCACAGGACCGCCCTTCAAAATCTGATGCTGGCGCCGCTCCATGTCAAAAAAATGGACAAAAATGACGCTGAATCCCTCTGCCGGGAGCTGCTTGACAAGGTCGGGCTTGCAGACAAGGCGGACGAATACCCGTCCCGCCTGTCAGGAGGGCAACAGCAGCGCGTCGCGATTGCGCGCGCCCTTGCGATGGATCCAAAGATCATGCTCTTTGACGAGCCGACGAGCGCCCTTGATCCGGAACTCGTCGGCGAAGTGCTCAGCGTCATGAGGAATCTGGCGGAAAGCGGCATGACGATGCTTGTCGTCACGCACGAGATGGGCTTTGCGCGCGAGGCGGCCAACAAAGTAGTATTCATGTGCGAGGGCATGATCGCGGAAGAGGGGCCGCCGTCGCGCATATTTACGGATCCCGAAAACTCCCGCACAAGGCAGTTCCTGAACAGTGTGTTATGAATTCTAAGAAAGTCCGTTCGACAGCGTCTTTACTCCTTACATCCGTCATCTGGGGCGTCGCGTTCGTCGCGCAGCGCGCCGGCTTGGAGTATGTCAGCTCATTTACCCTCAATGGCGTGAGGTTTGCGCTCGGCGCCCTCCTGCTGCTCCCCATCACATTATTGTTTGAGCGGGACGCAGAGAGCAAGGCCCGAAAAAAAACCACCATCCGCTCCGGAATCATAGCTGGCGGCGTGGTGTTTTTGGCCGCTTCGTTGCAGCAGTTTGGCATAGAGTTTACGGAATCCGCCGGAAAATCGGGCTTCATAACGGGGCTTTATGTCGTGATTGTCCCCGTTTTGGGCGTTTTTGCGGGCAGAAAGGCCGGCTTTTTCGTTTGGTTGGGCGCGGCGCTTGCTTGCACGGGCCTGTATCTGCTGAGCATGCGGGATGGATTTCAGTCCCTCGAATTGGGCGACGCCGTCTTGCTGATTGGCGCCGTTGTCTGGGCGGTACACATTCTTCTGGTCGACCGTTACGCCGGAGGCGTAAGCCCGATCCTCTTCTCATCCGTGCAGTTTTTTACATGCTCGGCCCTGAGCATGATTTGCGCCTTTATGTTTGAAGAAGTCAGAATGGCTTCAATCCTCGCAGGGTATTTGCCCATCCTGTACGCAGGCTGCCTGTCGGTCGGCGTGGCATACACGCTGCAGATATTCGGCCAGCGGCACGTGGAGCCGGCAAAAGCGGCGATCATTTTTTCCCTTGAATCGCTGTTTGCCGCATTGGCGGGCGCGCTCATCCTCAATGAGGTCATGGATGCCTATGGATATATCGGGTGCGCCTTTATTTTTTCTGGAATAATTATTTCACAAATGCGCCAAAAACGTTGACATTTTTTAAATTTTGCGATATAATTGCGTTTGGTGATTAGTATGCAAATTCCTCAAATAACCGAAAAAAATGGCGAGTCTCTGCTTTTCGGACTGAATCGCAATGAGAATGCACCCGCGCGGTTCAATGAGAATGCGCCTGCGCAGCCCATAGGTTCCTCCGTCAATAAGCCCTCCGAACCGGTTTTTTCCGAAGACAAGGCTTCCGGGCGGTCGGACAAGCCTGCGTATAATCCTGACGGCGATATCTTGGATTTCGATTGGAATCGCATCCGCCGTTTCGTGGAGCGTTACGCATGGAAAACGGAGCCTCCCGAATCAATTAAAGAAATGGAGCAATACCGCTCCAAGAGCAAGCCTGCGCTCAGTTGGGACGGCGACAAGGCTGAATTCAATTTCAAGCCGGTCGTGAACACAAACAAGACTTACGGAAGCAAAGGCGCCGCAAAATCGGCCGCTCCCGAACCAAAAGGCCCGTGCAAAACTTGCGAAAGCCGAAGATACGTCGATAGGTCCGACGACGCATCCGTCAGCTATCAGACTCCTACGAAACTCAGCCCAAGCACGGCGGCGATGGCGGTCAGCTCTCACGAGAGGGAGCACGTCGTCAACGACCGCGCCGAAGCGGAACGCGAAGGCCGCGAAATCATCAGCCAGTCTATTTCAATCAAATACGGCGTATGCCCGGAATGCAACGTAATGATTCCAACCGGCGGCCAAGCGCGCACATTGTCGGTCGAGTCTCAAGGCGAGGAAGAGCTTCCTGCGATCGAACCTGCGGTGTCTGCGTCTTAGGTGTCTTAGGGTTGCGTCACGGCGTCACCAATATGACCCTGCGGTAGTTCTTTTTACCGCGCCTGACGATAATGCCCTCACCCATGCACTCCCCCGTCGTGAATACAGTTCCGTAAGCCGATATTTTTTCACCGTTGACCTCGACGCCCCCCTGCTCTACGGCGCGGCGGGCGTCCGACTTTGACGGGCATAGGCCCGATTTTTGCAAAATAGTCAAAAGGTCTATCGTCCCGCCCTGAAAATCCGATTCCGTCAATTCCAAGGTCGGCATATCCGCTGCGCCGCCCGAATCAAACAACTCGCGCGCCGTATTGCGCGATTTTTCCGCAAGTTCTTTCCCGTGCACGAGCGCGGTCAGCTCAAAAGCAAGTATCTCCTTCACCTCATTGAGTTCCTCGCCCTGCCTGTTTTCCATTTCCAAAATCTGCTCAAGCGGCAAAAAAGTCAATAGCTTCAAGCATTTTATAACATCTGAGTCCGCGACGTTGCGCCAGTATTGGTAAAACTCGAACGGGCTTGTTTTTTCCGCGTCGAGCCAAACCGCGCCTTTTGCGGTCTTCCCCATCTTTTCGCCGTCCGAATTGAGCAGCAGCGTGATCGTCATCGCGTGCGCGTCTTTCGCCAGCTTGCGCCGTATGAGTTCCGTGCCCGCCAGCATGTTTGACCACTGATCGTCCCCTCCGAACTGCATGTTGCACCCGTGCCGTTTGTAAAGCTCGTAAAAGTCGTAAGCCTGCATGATCATATAGTTGAATTCAAGGAACGTCAGACCCTTTTCCATGCGGTTTTTGTAGCAGTCGGCAGTAAGCATCCGATTGACGGAAAAATGCGGCCCGACGTCCCGCAAGAATTCGAGATAATTGAGTTCCCTCAACCAGTCGGAATTATTGACCATGAGGGCTTTTCCCTCGCTGAAGTCTATGAAGCGCGACATCTGCACTTTGAAGCGTTCGCAGTGATAGTCAATGGTTTCTATGGTCATCAGATTGCGCAGATCCGACCGCCCCGACGGGTCGCCGACCATGCCAGTGCCTCCGCCGACAACAGCAATAGGCTTGTTCCCCGCCATCTGCAAACGTTTCATAAGGCTCAGCGCCATGAAATGCCCGACGTGAAGCGAGTCCGCCGTCGGGTCGAACCCGATATAGAACGTGGCCTTGCCGTTGTTTATCATTTCGCTGATTTCAGCTTCGTTCGTCACCTGCGCTATCAAACCCCGGGCGACAAGTTCCTCATAAAGTGTCATATTAACCTCCGTACTTCCACACTTTCTTCATCCCTATTTCTGAGGGAATCTTTCTATAATCATCGGGTGTTCCTGATAATAATTGGCATCTTCGGGAAAAAAGGGCACACGGGACATTTCCGACCCATCTTCCGTGGCAAACATCATCTCTATCTGGATGATAGGACGCTCCACGTTTACGATTTCCAAGGGGCAATGGACCAGTCCCGGGGGCAGGACTACAACGGTCGGTTTGATGAAGACGTGCTCTTCGAGCTCTTCCCCGAGAAAGAAGCGTACTTGAGCACCGAAATCAAGCGGGTCGTCCGGCGTCGCGCCCAGCCACATCAAAACTTCATGGTGATTATGGAAATGGGCGGGATTGTCGCTGAGCATATGTTTTGTGATTATTTGATGCCCCATCTTAAACTCGTACTTTAGCAGGTCGGGCAGGAAGAAAAACCCGTTAAAAATCGTGCGGTTATCATCCGCGACCCGAAAATGGCTGACCGGTGGGTTTATCACATATTCGTCATACTTTCCCAATGCAAAACCTCCTTTTCAAACCGAGCAAATAAAAAACAAGAAAAATCGTTCCATCGTCTCCTGACCCCTGACCCCTGATCCCTGACCCCTTGCAGTCCGCAGACTGCATTTGTTTAATTCAGGAAATCTTTCAGTCTTTTGCTGCGGCTCGGATGCCTTAGCTTTCGCAGCGCTTTTGCCTCGATCTGCCGTATTCTCTCGCGTGTGACATTGAACTCCCTGCCCACTTCCTCAAGCGTGCGTGTGCGCCCGTCTTCGATTCCAAACCGCAGCCGGAGGACTTTTTCCTCGCGGGGCGTCAGGGTGTTAAGCACCTCCGAAAGCTGCTCCTTGAGCAAGGTGAAGGACGCGACCTCGGCGGGTTCGGAAGCGTCCTCGTCCGGGATGAAGTCCCCCAGATGGCTGTCCTCTTCCTCCCCGATCGGCGTTTCCAGCGAGACCGGCTCCTGCGCGATTTTCAGTATTTCGCGAACCTTTTCTACAGGCATCCCCATGTCGTCAGCAATCTCTTCCGGCGTGGGATCGTGGCCAAGCTCCTGCAGAAGCTGCCTTGAAATACGCATTACTTTGTTTATCGTCTCGACCATATGGACCGGTATGCGGATGGTGCGGGCCTGATCGGCAATGGCGCGCGTGATCGCCTGACGTATCCACCATGTCGCATAGGTTGAGAATTTGTATCCTTTGGTATAATCGAATTTCTCAACCGCCTTGATGAGCCCTAGATTCCCCTCCTGTATCAAATCCAGAAACAGCATGCCTCGGCCGACGTACCGCTTCGCGATGCTGACGACCAAGCGAAGATTGGCTTCCGCCATTTTGCGCTTCGCGTTTTTGTCCCCCTGCGCCATCAGCATGGCAAGCTCGACCTCGGCTTCTGTCGTCAGGAGGCTTACCTTGCCTATTTCCTTCAGGTACATGCGAACCGGGTCGTCCACGCTGAAGTTCTCGACCAGTGTTTCCGGATCAACGATCTCGTCCTCCGCAAGCGTTTCAATTTCCTGCAGTTCCTCTATCTCCGGCGCGATTTCGTCGGGCGGCAGGAAGTTGGTCTCGTCCGTTTCGGAAGTGTATATGTTAAGGTTTTCGAGCGTGTCGTAGAAGCGGTCGATCTGCTCTTGTTCGAGATTCATGTCCTCGAGAACATCCAACAGTTCCTTAGGGCTGAGGCTTCCGCGCCTTTTCCCCTCTTCCACTAAGGCGTTCAGCCTCTCCTCGTTGTATTGTTCCTGAGTTTTATCCGTGTATTCCTCATTATTCTCCGCAATGATCTCGGCGTCGCGTTCTTCTATTTCTTTTATTATGTCGTCCATATGACCACACCTTTCTATCGTAACCCTCGTCTTCTGACCCCTGACCCCTGACCCCTGTCTACCTGTCTTTCTTTTCCCTGTACGATTTGATTTCCAGCAACAGGGCGTCATTTGGGTCGACCGTCCTGTATTTTTCCGAGCGGATCCTCTCTATATAGTCACGGATGGTATCTCCTCCCGATTGTTTCGCTTCAGTTTTTTGCATTATCAATGAAAGCTGCGAGGCTTCATTTTTTTCCAGTTCCGACAGAATAAGGACCGTCCGCGTGTCACGGCCTTCCGATATTCTTCTTGACAATGCGCCAAATATCTTCGCAAGAAACTCAGATGTGAATTCTTCTTGCGAAAAACCCATATCCATTGCGGACTTCATCAGCTCGGGCTCTCTCACAAGAGCGCGGACAAGCCCTTCCTCCGCTGCGCCTGAGTATTCATTTTCATACCTGAGAGACCTGTCGGCCGGTTGGATCGCCGCTGACGGGCGCATAATTCGCTTTTCCTGTTCTTTCTTGTATTTTGCCCGTCTTGCCCTTATCTTTTTTTCTGTCTCGTGTTCGATAGATTCCGGGGAAACGCCCGCCGCTTGCGCGACCCGGGCGCCGTATATCTCGCGTTCCGGCTTGCTGCCAAGCTCCGCTATCAATTCCGTCGCGGCGGCTATGTAGGCAAGCCGGCCCTCGTCCGAAGCCATGTCGGCCTTGCCCGCTATTTCCATGAGGCGGAATTCGACATGGTTTTCGCTCCGCTCGATCAGCACCCTGAAAGCGTCCGCGCCGTGTTTCTTCAAATAATCGTCGGGGTCCTTTGAATCTCCCGTGTCGATGACCTTGATCTCCATCCCTGTTTTTTCGAGCAGCTGTATTGCCCTCATCGCGGCCTTTTTGCCGGCTTCGTCCGAATCATAAGCAATGACGGCTTTATTGACATACCGGGACATGAGGCGCGTCTGCTCCGCCGTAAGCGATGTTCCCAACGAGGCCACCGCGCAGTCAAATCCCGCTTGGTGGAGCATCACTACATCGATGTTGCCTTCCGCCAGTATCAACATGCCTGATTTTGTCTTTTTCGCTAAGTTAAGGGCAAACAGGTTTCTGCTTTTGCTGAAAACGAGCGTGTCGGACGAATTGAGGTATTTCGGCTCCCCATCGTCCAATATCCTCCCTGAAAACCCTATGACTCCTCCGCGCACGTCTATCACGGGGAACATGAGCCTGTTTCTGAACACGTCGTACGCGCCGCCCTCTTTCCGGCCGCTTCTTGCAAGTCCGGCTTCGATGAGTTCCTGCTTCGTATAGCCTTTTTTTGCCATTTCGTCGAGCAGGCAAGTCCATGAGTCAGGCGCGGCGCCGATCCCGAATCGCGTTGCCATCGCTTTGGATATCCGGCGCTCCGCAAGATAATCCCGCGCGGCGGACCCTGCAGGCGATATCAATGTCGCGTAAAAATAGCGCGCGGCGTCACGGTTGATTTCAAGCATCCTCTGCCGCTTCCCGGCCGCTTCCTTATCTCCTTCATTTTCAGGCACGGTCATTCGTGCGCGCCTCGCCAGAAATTCTACTGCATCCCGAAACTGGAGGTTTTCGATTTCCATGACGAAATTTATGGCGCCGCCGCCCTTGCCGCATCCGAAACAGTGGAATATTTGTTTATCTTGATTTACCGAGAACGACGGGGTTTTTTCGCTGTGGAAAGGGCAAAGCCCAAACATGTTGCTGCCGCTGCGTTTCGTCAGGCGGACATAGCCGCCGACAAGCTCCGCAATATCCGTCCTGCCTACAAGCTCGTCAAGAAAACTATCAGGAATCGCCATGCCATCCTCTCAACTCTCAACTCTCAACTCTCAACTCTTACCGCACTTGCCACGCCGCAGGGATAAACAGCTCACCATAAATATATATCGAATACTTATCCGTCATACCTGACACAAAATCGCTCACAGCCCGCCGCAAACCGTCGCGCTCCTCTATTCTCCGGTAGTCCTCCGGCAATTCGCCCGGGTTGGAGGAGTAATAATCAAACAATCCGTTTATGATGCCAAAAACCTTCGTCTCTTCGCTTTTCGCCCTCATATTGATATAGACATTATTGTAAAGAAAATCATAGAACATCTTAAAAACAACCGCAATCCTAGGGCTCAGCGATATTTCCCCGCCCTTCCGGCTCTCTTCAATCAAATCAAGCACAAGGGCGTTGATCCTCTCACTGCGGGTTTTTCCAAGCTCATTCGTTATTTCCTCGGGGAGGTCCGATTCGCGAAGGATGCCCGCCCTGACAGCGTCATCAACGTCGTGGTTCACATATGCGATCCTGTCCGCAATGCGTATTATTCTGCCCTCATGCGTTTGCGGCAGCGTCTCTCCCGTGTGGCATAATATCCCGTTTCTGACCTCATGCGTCAGGTTGAGCCCATGCCCGTCCTTTTCAAGCACGTCAATCACTCTGAGGCTCTGCTCGTTATGCTTGAAACCGCCTTCCGGCCGCAATATCTCGTCTAAGGCGCGCTCACCCGCGTGGCCGAAGGGCGTGTGCCCTAGATCATGCCCGAGCGCTATCGCCTCCGTAAGGTCCTCATTGAGCCGCAGCGCGCGGGCAGCCGTCCTTGCTATGCGCGCCACTTCGAAAGTATGCGTAAGCCGCGTCCTGTAGTGATCCCCCTCCGGCTGCAAAAAAACCTGAGTTTTATGTTTGAGCCTGCGGAAAGAGTTGCTATGCGTGATCCTGTCGATGTCGCGTTGGAAGCACGTTCTTATCTCACATTCCGCTTCATCCCGCGCGCGCCCTTTCGATTGCGCCGCAAAGGACGCATCCCCGGACAGCATAAGCTTCTCCAAATCATGCCGCTCTTCCCTCGGACATGCCATAAACCCTCCTGTTCCCTGCAATCGGCGCGTCCGGAAAGCCGCGCCCTACACTCTCAACTCTCAACTCTCAACTCAGGCGCGCCCCTGCCCTACGTATTCCTGTACACTGTACACTGTACACTGTACACTGCGCTTTCCCGTCCGCTCACATCATCCTGAACCTCACGGGCTTCGGCCGCATTTTTATCCCCGACACTATTCCCATAGATGCAAAACAGGCCACCAGCGACGATCCGCCGTAACTGAAAAACGGGAGCGTGACGCCTATAACCGGCAGAATGCCGAGGCACATGCCTATGTTCTCAAATGTCTGCGCTATCAGCATTGCGGCAACTCCGGTGCAAACGAGCAGCCCTAGCGAATTGTTTGATTTAATCCCGACATAGATGCATCTTACGATAATCACAACGAGCAGTATTACGATTAAAATGCACCCTATGAACCCCAGTTCCTCGCCTGCAGCGGAAAAAATGAAGTCCGTGTGTTGTTCGGGAATAAGTGCCGCCTGCGTCAATCTGCCGTTATTCAAACCCTGGCCCAAAAAACCCCCTGAGCTAATGGCCCTCACGCTTAAATCAGGCTGCCAGAGCACATACTGCCTAGTCGGGTCTACCAGTTCCGGGAAAAAAGGCGCGCGTATCCGATCCCTGTGGTACGGCTGAAAGAAATTGTTCCATATTATGGGGGACAAAGCGGCAAGCAGGCCGCCGCCCAATAAAAACCATCTAAGCTTTATGCCGCCGATGAACAACATCGCCAAAAGTATCACGACATACATCAACGGGTTTCCCACATCGCTTGAGGAGACAAAAATGAGCCCGATTATCAGGGCGGATACGAATAGAATCTTCATAATCGAGACGAATACGTTCAGGCTTTTGCGTTCCTTGTAGTTCGCGATCATTTTCGCGATGATGATGATGAAAGGAACCTTCACAACCTCCGCAGGCTGGATGCCTATGCCCCAGAACCTGAGCCATCCTCTGTTTCCGACCTCTTCCGCCCCGACCCCCCAGGGAATCAGCATTAAAATAAGCATTATGCTGAAAACAAAAAGGGCCACGGATTTGTCCGCAATCACGTCGACGTCAAGATACGAAAAGAGCACAAATAGCACAATGCCTATTATCATGGCGCCAATCTGTACGTATATCTCGGTCCCGCCGGAATCGAAATTCCTTACCACGCTAGATACCAAGACACAGCCGTATATCGCGCTGATAAGGCTCAATACGAACAGAAACATATCCGCTTCGCGCAGAAATTTCAGTATTGTTTTTATAAAAACCCTCATGAAACAAACACCATAGAGTAGTCTATCATGTTTTTTCTTGATAGTAAACTCTTTTATTTTCTTCCTGAAGATGATAATATGTAATTATTCAGTGCCGGTGAGGAGTACGCTCATGCTCATTATTACAAATAACGAAGCCGAAACCGTGAAAGAAGGCGAAAAACTCGGCAGGACGCTATCATCAGGGACGGTCGTCGCGCTGTATGGCGGGCTTGGCGCCGGAAAAACCGTCTTCGTGCGCGGCTTGGCTTCAGGGCTCGGAATAAGCATGAATGTCTCCAGCCCGACATTCACCATCGTCAACGAATACGACGGAACCCCCCCGCTGATCCACTTTGATCTTTACCGCATAGAACACGAAAAAGAACTTTTTGATATTGGTTGGGACGACTATCTGGGGCGCAGCAGCGTGTGCGTAGTCGAATGGAGCGAGAACGCCCCTGGTGCCTTCCCGCCTGACACTGTCACGGTCAAACTGGAAAACCTCGGTGGCAGCAAACGCCGCATAGAAATCCTTAGGAAGGATGCATAACAAATTGACCATACTTGCATTGGAGTCATCAGCCAAGCCCGCATCCGTCGCCGTGTGCCGGGATGGGGCGCTGATCGGCCAATATTTTCAAAACAGCGGCTTGACCCACAGCCGCACGCTCATGGCTATGGCGGAGTCGCTGCTGAAAAACCTTGACCTGTCGATTTCAGATATTGAGCTGGTCGCGGTGGCGCGCGGCCCCGGCTCTTTCACCGGCGTGCGCATCGGAGTGTCCGCCGCGAAAGGGCTTGCATGGGGCGCGGGCATTCCTGTCTGCGGCGTTTCGACTCTTGAAGCGATGGCTTGCCAGACCCCCGAACAGGGCGTTATCCTCTGCCCTGTCATGGACGCGCGCCGCAGCCAAGTGTATAACGCGCTTTTTGAGTGGCGTGACGGCGGCTCCACCGTCAGATTGCGCGAAGACCGCGCAATCTCGCTCGAAGAACTCGCCGCCGACCTGAAAGCTCTCGGCGCGCCCGTCCTCCTAGTCGGCGACGGCGCGGAAATGAGCCATGATTTTCTCTCCGCTGAGGGCATATCGTGCCGCACCGCACCGAACCTGATGCGCTTCCAAACCGCGTACGGCGTCGCCCTCGCGGCCATGAGCGCCAAACCGATGCCGGCCGCCGAACTCGAGCCTAGCTACCTCCGCCCCTCGCAAGCGGAACGGGAGAAATCTCAACTCCCCCTTCTCCACTAACTCATCGCTTCCCATTCCTCATATAGCTTGTCGAGCGCGGCGTTCGTCCCGGTTTCCCGCTCATCCAACTCCATCAGCTTCTCGTAATCGGTCGAAAACTCGTCCTTTTGCCTAGTAATTTCGTCCAACTCCGATTCCAGCTTTTCAATATCCCGTTCCAGCCTTCTGAGCTCTTTTTGCGCGTCAGACGGCTTTTTCTTGATTTTTTTGCCGGGTGCGGGCGCCTTTTTTGCAGGCTCCGCCGCCGCGTTTGCCGCCATGAACGCGCGGTACTCGGCAAACGTGCCGGGATAATCCGTGAAAACGCCGTTGTCAATGCTCCATATGCGCGTTGCGAACCTGTCTATGAAATACCTGTCGTGAGAAATGAAAATAAGCGTTTCGCCAAACGCTCCCACAGCGTCCTCTATCCATTCGCGCGCTGGCAGGTCGAGGTGGTTCGTCGGCTCGTCGAGCATTAGCAGGTTGATGTCGCCGCTCATCAGCATGCACAGCCTGAGCCTGCTCTTTTCGCCTCCGGACAAATCCCCTACCTGTTTGAACACATCCTCGCCCGAAAACAAAAACGCTCCCAATCTGTTGCGGGCCATCTGCGGGCTGATGTCCAGCCCATATATCAAGGTGTCCAGAATCGAGCGGCGCGGATGGTCAAACTGAATGATCTGCGGCAGATATGCGGGCTTTACGGAAGGCCCTAGCCTTGCCGCGCCCGAATCCGGTTTTTCTTCCCCTATAATCAGCTTGATCAGCGTCGTCTTCCCCGTCCCGTTGTCGCCGATCACGGCGATGCGTTCACCGCCGCGCACCTTGACTTCATCTATGTCAAAGAGTTTGCGTTCCCCGAACGACTTTGCCAGCCCTCGGACGACCAAGACCTCATCCCCTCGGAAATCCCGCTCCCCGAATTTTGCCCGCATCGATTTATCCTTATCCGGCCTTTCAGTCTTTACGGCCCGCTCGGCGCGCCTTTGAATCGAGCGCGACTTCTTCATGAGCATTTCGTTGCCGGTGCCCCATTGATGCAGCCGCGTCGCGGCCTCTTGAAGCCTCTTCGCCTCCGCTTGCTCACGTTCGTATCTTTCGAGCTGTTCCAAGTAGCGCCGCTGTTTTTCTTGGACATAAAAACTGTAGTTCCCGCTGTAAAACTCAGCCTTGCCGGCGTTTATCTCAATCGCCCTGCTTATCGTCCTGTCAAGAAAATACCTGTCGTGCGAGATGACCAAAGCTGAACCCTTGTATTTTATAAGGAATTCCTCGAGCCATTCCACGGCGCTCATGTCCAGATGATTGGTCGGTTCGTCGAGCAGGAGGATGTTGGTGTTTTCCAGAATCAGCCGCGCGAGGTTTATCCGCGTTTTCTCGCCGCCTGAGAGCGAATCGAAAAGCTGATCTCTTTGCTCATGCGGTATTCGCAGGCCGTTGACGACACGGTTGAGTTCAAACTCCATATTATATCCGCCCGACCGCTCATACTCAAACGCGAGTGCGTCGTATTCCTTGAGCATGGCCGAGCGGCCGCCCTCGGTCATTTCTTGTTCAAGCCTCTCCATTTTCGCCCCGATTGCATCCAGCCGAGCGAACGCAGTGCGCAATACGCCTTCCGCGGTCAGCTCCGGCGGGTATTGCGGAATCTGCGAAATAAGCCCTATCGTCTTGAAGCCGGGCAATACGATCGTTCCCTCGTCGGGCGTCAGTTCCCCTGTTATCAGCCTGAGCAGCGTCGTCTTCCCCGCCCCGTTTTTCCCAAGCAGCCCGACGCGCTCCCCTTCGTTGATTTCAAAAGACAGGCCGTCTAATATGTCATTGCCCTCTTCAAACGCCTTTTTGACGTTTTGCACCGAAATATCTATCATAACGGGAAATATCATATCATATTTTTATTGTTTATAACAACACAAACGTGCTATAATGCTTTTCAATACCCCTTTTCGTCTCCGAACTCCGAACTCCGAACTCTCAACTCTCAACTCTCAACTCTCAATCCCCCCGGAGGCTGCCGAATGCGCGAGTTCATTAAGATTTATCTGACGTTTGCCCGGATAGGCGCCTTTACGATCGGCGGCGGCTATACGATGATTCCATTGTTCAGCCGCGATATCGTTGAGAAGAAAGGTTGGATATCCGAAACGGAGCTGTTGGATTACATTTCCGTCTGCCAATGCCTGCCGGGCATCTTCGCCGTCAACACTTCGGTGCTTATAGGGCACAGCCGCGGCGGGCGCGCGGGCGGCATTGCTGCCGGCCTCGGCATGGTTTCCCCGTCAGTTCTCATTATCCTCATAATAGCGTCATTCATTGCCAATCTCTCTGACATCCCCGCCGTTCAGCATGCCTTTTCCGGCATAAGGGTGTGCGTGTGCGTGCTGGTAATAAACGCTGTTGTAAAACTGCTTAAAAGCGCGATAGTTGACAAGCCTTCCCTTGCCCTCTATCTCATTGTTATAGCGGTCACGGTGTTCACAACCTTCCCTGTTGCCTTGATCGTCATAGCGGCGGGCATTTGGGGAATCGTCATATCCGAACTGCGGAACGGACGAAAAAAATGATTTATTTGCGGCTCTTTTTTGAATTTTTTAAAATAGGCCTCTTCGCATTCGGCGGAGGGTTGGCCACGATACCCTTCCTTCAAGAGATGGCCGAGAAAACGGGTTGGTTCACCCACGCGCAGCTTGCGGACATGATTGCGATTTCCGAATCCACCCCCGGCCCGATAGGCATTAACATGGCGACATACGTCGGCTTCACGGTCGGGGGCCTCCTGGGCGGATTGATCGCGTCAATCGCAATAATCGTGCCGCCGACGATAATAGTATTGACAGTTGCCCGTCTTTTGAGTAAATTCAAAGAAAGCACATTAGTTGAGTCAACATTCTACGGGTTGCGTCCCGCTTCGGCCGGGCTGATGTCCGCCGCGGCGATAAGCATTATCATTTTAACTCTGGTGCGAACGGAATTGTGGGCTCAGACCGGAGCATTGACCGATTTGTTTGACATTAAGGCAGTTATCTTCGCGGCGGCCTTGTTTTTCCTTATTAAAAAAACAAAGGCGCACCCCATCCTTTTTCTCGCGGCCTCCGCAGCGATCGGAATAATTTTCAAGTTTTAGTTTGAAAGAAGATGATTATTTGAATTTTGCAATCAGCAAAGAGACAGAAATAGCAAAAGAATTGGAGTATGACGTCGTAATCGTGGGCGCCGGAATCGCGGGCTTGTATTTGGCGCTGAACATTGACGAACATCTTAGTTGCCTCATCATTGCCAAAGAGGGCATCGACACTTCATGCTCATGGCTGGCGCAGGGCGGGATAGCGGCAGCCATCAGCAGCGACGACACCCCGTTGTTTCATCTCGAGGACACCTCCGTCGCCGGCGCCGGACTGTGCGATATCGACGCCGTGGGGATTCTGGTCACGGAAGGCCCTTCCGATATTAAATATCTGCGCTCCCTCAACGTCCCTTTCGATTTGGATGAGCATGGCGAGCTTCAGATCACGCGCGAGGGCGGGCACCACAAAGACCGCATCGTGCATGCCGGCGGGGACGCCACGGGGCGCGAAACCGTCAAAGTGCTGGCCAACATGGTTTCCCGGCGAAAAAACGTCTCTTTCAGCGAGAATACATGCCTTTTTGACATACTTACGAACCGGCACGGCGTCACCGGCATTGTCGCCCGATACGACGACTCGGAATTCCATCTGATCCGTTCGCGCAGCGTGGTAATAGCCACGGGTGGCATCGGGCAAGTCTATAAGTCAAGCACAAACCCCGCCGTCGCCACCGGCGACGGGCTTGCCGCCGCCATTCGTGCGGAGGCGGATTTGGCAAACATTGAGTTTATACAATTCCACCCCACCGGCCTATGGAGCGAAGTCAGCACAGGCTGCGAATTCCTGATTTCCGAAGCCGTCCGGGGGGAAGGCGGTTTGCTCGTGAACAGCGAAAACCGTCGATTCATGGTCGGTGAGCACGAGTTGGCGGAACTGGCGCCGCGCGATATCGTCGCCAGGGGGATTGTGAAAGAGCTCAAGCGCAGCGGCGAGAATCATGCGTTTATAGATATTACGTCAAAATCGGAAGAATTCCTGGCCCGCCGTTTTCCGACCATATACAACGAGTGCCTGTCACGCGGAATAAACATTGCTCACGACAAGATTCCCGTTTGCCCCGTCCAGCATTACATGATGGGCGGCATCAAAACTGACATTGACGGGCGAAGCAGCGTTGCGGGACTTTACGCATGCGGGGAAGCGGCCAACACAGGAGTGCATGGAGCGAACCGACTGGCTTCAAATTCGATGCTCGAATGCCTCGTTTTCGGCCGCCGCGCCGCTTTCCACATCAACCTCTCGCACCGCAATGCCGCGCCGCGCACCGACGCGCAGATCGTAATGCCGCGCAAGAGGCCGCGCTCAGAGCTTGATCCGGGAGTCCTGCGGAAAACGGTGCAAAACCTCATGAACGACTACTGCGGAGTCGTCAGAAAAAAGGCGGGCCTGATTTTCGCGTATGAGCAGGTAAGCGCAATTCAGGCACAGCTTGAATTTGTTTATGACGACTCCTGCGCATATCTTGAGGCTTTGAATATCGCGACGGTAGCGAAGGCAATTCTCGAAGCGGCGATAAACCGCCCCGAGAGCATCGGTTCGCACTGGATAGACGAAGATTTTTAGGGGTTAAAAACAATGGATTTCGCATATTTAGGACTTGATGAATTTTTGCTCTCGGCTCTGCGGGAAGACATCGGCACGGGCGATGTGACCACTAATTGCTGCGTGCCGGAAAAAGCTGTCTCCACCGGTTATTTTAAAGCCAAAGAACCGGGTGTCATATGCGGCCTCGGCGTAGCCAAACGAGTGTTTGAATTGATTGACGGCAGCGTGCGGGTGACCCCGCTCGTCGGCGACGGCGATTTCGTCGAAACCGGCGGCATCGTTGCAGAGATAGCCGGAGCCTCGCGCAGCGTTTTGACGGGAGAGCGCACGGCTCTGAACCTCCTGCAGCACTTGTCCGGCATCGCGACAAGGACCGCGCAGGCCGTCGCTGCCGTGTCCGGCACAAAAGCAACGATAGTCGATACGCGCAAAACTACCCCCGGCATGCGAATACTCGAAAAATACGCCGTCAGATGCGGGGGCGGGTCAAACCACAGATTCAACCTCTCCGACGGCGTCCTTATCAAAGATAACCATATCGCGGCAGCCGGCGGAATAACAAACGCCGTAAAATTCGCGCGGAACAACTGCCCGTTCACGATTAAAATCGAAGTCGAGACGGAAACCCTCGATCAAATCGAAGAAGCATTGGCAGCGGGGGCGGATATAATCATGCTTGACAACATGGATATCGAAACAATGGCGGAAGCGGTAAAAAAAATCGGGGGCCGCGCCCTTGCGGAAGCCTCCGGAAACATGGGCGATCGCGATTTGCGCGCGGTCGCGGAAACGGGCGTCGATTTCATCTCCATAGGCGCGCTCACCCATTCGGTAAAAGCGCTAGACATAAGCCTGAAATTTAAGTAAAATCCGTCGAAGGAGCTCTCTAACGCATATGGCTAAGAAAAGAAACATAAAAAGCATTTTGCTAAAAGCGGTAATCCTTATTTTTGTGCTTGCATGCGTTGCTGTCAGCAGCAGCGTTTTTATGCCCGCGCCAACGCAAGAACGCGCCCCTGAGCCGCCGCCTCCCCCTCCCGCCTCGGCTCCGTCGCCTCAAATCGCCGCTCCTCCGACCGAACCCGTTCCCGAACCGGAACCGGAGCCTGAGCCGGAACCCGAGCCGGAACCGGAACCTGAGCCGGAACCCGAGCCCGGCCCGGAATTTTTTGCCATCGCCATGATGGGAGACTGCACGTTCGCAAGCGAACACAATTCCAAAGGCAATCCTTTCGCCTACGAGGTGGTCGTCGGCGATGACTACGCATACCCGTTCAGCATGGTAAAATATCTGTATGATGACGCGGACTTTGTGATCGTCAACCTTGAATGCGTCATAGCCGAATACAATGTTCCGCAGAACAAAACATTTCGGATGCGCGCGCCGCCGGAGTATGTGAACATACTTCTTGAGGGCGGAATCGACATGGTCGCATTGGGCAACAACCATACCTTTGACTATGGGCAAAGAGGCTACGATGAAATGAGGGACATACTTGACGCGAACGGCGTGAGCTATGCACCGGACGGCGGGTGGACCCTTTTCACGACGGAAACCGGCCTGACGATAGGCGTTTACTCCAAGAACACGGTGAGCGTGGCGGATGTCGAAAGGGCAGCGGCCGAATTAAAAGAAGCCGGGGCTGAGGTGATAATCATGGCCCTGCACTGGGGCGATGAAGGTTCATACCGGGCCACGGCGTCGCAGAAACAAATTGGCCGCGCCGCCATAGACGCGGGCGCGCACATCGTCATGGGCACACATCCCCACACGCTGCAGGAGATGGAAGAATACAACGGCGGCGTAATCTATTACAGTCTCGGAAACTGGAGTTTTGGCGGCCATAACAACCCCCGCGACAAAGACTCCGTACTTGCATTTGTAACGATAATGCGCGACATTGACGGGGAAATCTCCGTCATGGGCATTGCGAACATACCTTGCTCGGTCAGCGGCAGCGCTACCGTCAACGACTACCGCCCGGTTCCGTATGCATTCGGCTCGGAAGAGTATTTAAGGACTCTCAGCAAGCTCGACGGAACTTTCACCGGACCCAACCTCGTCGTATCATATCAGGAATTCGAACAGGACGGCTCGGAATCCCCTCCACCCGAGGAAGAACCGCCGCCCTCCGAACCCCCGGAACCGACGCCCGCAACTACGGAAGAGCCGCCCGATGAAACACCCAGCGGCCCCGAAACAGGCAACGACGAAGAGCCTGATTCCTAATTCTCAATTCTCAACTCTCAACTCTCAACTCTCAACTCTC